>Ga0208041_1000338_pt1 | contig 50117 bp, 32 predicted proteins | sample AD_SCU002_MetaG_FD_184453 | JGI IMG/M metagenome (GOLD analysis project Ga0208041, IMG submission 184453) | Active sludge microbial communities of municipal wastewater-treating anaerobic digesters from China - AD_SCU002_MetaG (SPAdes) (version 2) | ecosystem: Engineered > Bioreactor > Anaerobic...
AAGAATACGAAAAAGCCAAAAAGAAGCGACATCCAAAAGTGGCAGTATTAGTAGTAACAGACAGAGAGGGAAATTTACTTTTCAAACATGTAGGAGATAAAAAAGTTAAGAATGAGCAATTGAAAAAAGAGCTAAATAAAAGGATATCAGAGAGTAATGTGCTATGTGTAAAGCCTAAAAAGGAATTCAAGAAGGCAGTTAAAGACATTAATAGTAAAAAAGTAATAGTGAACAAAAAGCAATTAAAGAGAGGTTTATACAGTGTAGAGATAGTGGAGAGCAAGATAGACAATTTTAAGAAATGGTTGATTAGATTTCACGGAGTAGCTACGAAGTACTTACAGAGCTATTTGATGTGGTTCGTAGTGATGAATAAATACCTAAAAGACATGGTAGACCCTGACATTGGTAGACTATTAAACTTGTCATCGCACGACAGATGGGCGTGGGATAAGTATTGGAAATTAATGAAATTGAAATATAAATAATAGCAATTAAGTCTAACAGAATATTAATTTCAGAAACCCCATATCCTCTTTCTCTCAAACGCATTTTTATAAAAGCTTATTAATTATTCGAAAAAGTATTCGTTACAATATATTTTTTGTTTAGTTTTCTTAATAATACAATTATTCGAAAATTCGATTATCTATACAAAACGTTATAGAGCTTATTTTTTCTAAATTATTTTTAGAATTGTTCACATTAAAATTCTTAATTTTGCATAAAAATAATCATATGGATAAAATAGCATACAAAGTAAAAGATATTTCATTAGCTGATTGGGGACGACGTGAAATAGAATTGGCAGAGAAAGAGATGCCTGGATTAATGCAATTAAGAGAAAAATATAGTAAAGATAAACCATTATTAGGTGCTCGTATATCTGGCTCATTGCATATGACTATAGAGACTGCTGTACTCATAGAAACATTGGTAGAGCTCGGAGCCCAGGTGAGATGGGCTAGTTGTAATATTTTTTCTACACAAGATCATGCTGCTGCTGCTATAGCTAAAGCTGGTGTAAATGTTTATGCTTGGAAAGGTGAAACTCTTCATGAATATTGGTGGGCTACTGCTCAATCTCTTAACCATAATGGGAATGGCCCTCACTTAATAGTAGATGATGGTGGTGATGCTACTCTAATGGTACATTTAGGTTATAAAGTTGAGGATGATCCTTCTATTCTAGATAATAAACCTTCTAAAAAAGACGAGCAAGCTCTATATGATATTTTGAGAGAAATATATAATGAAGATAAGACTTTTTGGCATAGAACTGTAAAAGAACTAAGAGGAATATCAGAAGAGACTACTACCGGAGTACATAGATTGTATCAATTGAATGAACGTGGTGAGCTACTCGTACCCGCAATTAACGTAAATGATAGTGTTACAAAATCTAAATTTGATAATATATATGGCTGTAGAGAATCATTGCTCGATGGTATCAAAAGAGCTACAGATCGTATGATAGCTGGTAAAACTGCTATGGTCTGTGGTTATGGTGAAGTAGGCAAAGGCTCTGCACAGGCTCTAAGAGGTGTAGGCGCTAGAGTGCTAGTGAGCGAAATAGATCCTATCTGTGCTCTACAAGCTGCTATGGAAGGCTATGAAGTAACCACTGTAGAAGATGCATTGAAAGAAGCTACGATTTTTGTTACTGCTACTGGTAATAAAGATGTGATATGTATAGAACATATGATGAAAATGAAAGACAATAGTATTGTATGCAATATTGGTCATTTCGATAATGAAATTCAAGTAGATGAATTACAAAATTTCCCTGGTATACAGCATACCAATATCAAACCTCAGGTAGATAAATATACGTTTCCAGATGGGCACTCAATAATCCTTTTAGCAGAGGGACGCCTTGTGAATTTAGGTTGTGCCACTGGTCATCCATCATTTGTTATGAGTAACTCATTTTCTAACCAAGTGCTAGCTCAGCTAGATTTATGGCAAAATGATTACAAAATTGGAGTTTATTGTTTACCTAAATATCTAGATGAGGAAGTAGCCAGGCTACATCTTCCGTTTTTAGGTGTCCAACTTACTAAACTGACGCCAGAGCAAGCAGAATACATAAATATACCTATTAATGGACCTTATAAGTCAGAACATTATAGATATTAATTTTTATTAATAATTTACGAATTAAAATTTAGTTAATTCCAGATTATTACAATAATTTTTGTCAATTAAGATATTGTGTTATTATTTTGTTTTTGATTTTCTAACTTTATCAACTCCAGCTTTCGTGATATTTAATAAATAAAAAATCTGATCTTTATATAGATAACAAATAATCACAAAGCCAACCACAGCACTTATAACCTGCAAATATATTATTGGTATGAAAGTATTAATACAAGAAACTAATAGAAAGACAAAAGTAGAAATATAAAATTTACTAAGGTGATAATTAACTGGATATAATTTTTGAGAAAAATATGTGCCAATAAAGAAATAAACTACATAAGAAATAGCTGTAGATAATGCTGCACCTTCAGCACCATATTTAGGAACCAAAAATATATTACCCACTACATTGATAATAGCAGCAATAGTAGCTCTAATAATATATAAATAAGTTTTCTTTTTGAAGTTAATCCCCACAGTAGTAACATAAGATACAGTATCTATAATAGGCATTAGTAAAAGAAAAGAAGTTAACCCTGCAGCAGATCTATAGGAACTTTCTAATAAAAGGAAAATCAAATCTTTGAAAATTACTATAACAATGCCACTAATAAACATAATAGCAGAAACAAATAAAGAAACTTTCTCAAAAATGCCAGTATTATTAGGATTTTTCTCATAACTTTCATAAGAGACAGGTACCCAATAATTTGTAAAACTATTTTGTATCAAACTCATAACAGCTACAATTTTAAAAGCTGCCGCATATAAACCTACCTCTGCGAAATCGCAATAATTTCTAATAGCTATCCTATCTATAGATTGAAAAATCCAAAGAACTAAAAAAGTAGGTACAAAAGGCAAACCATATTTAATTATAGCTTTGATATTTTTTTTATCAATATGTGTTTTGGTGCGCCAAATTTCTTTCTCATAAATAATAGCGACAGTAGCAGAACATACATGAGAAAAGAATAAACCAATAATGACAGCATAGAAAGTTTTATCTATTAATAATGCATATAAAATTGTAAAAACAGCATTTGCTAAACTATTAATAACTTTTATAATAGAGTAAGCTTTGCCTCTTTGCTTCATCCTAACTAGTAAAAGAGCATATCTTTCAATTATAGCAATAAAAACAGTAATATCTAATAATAATATTGGAGTAAAATGGTTAGCATCACCAAAAAGTAATACGGACAATTCTTGCCAAAAAATTCCAATAATTATAAAAGTCAAAATACCTATACTTAGACTAGGTAGTAATGATTCCCAGAGTAAATTACTACGTTTACTTTCTGAGCGTTCATAAAAAAACCTTGCGAAACTTTGATCAGCACCAAGTAAAACGATATTTAATATCAAATTAAATGCAAGAGTAAACATTGCAGCTTTACCAAATTCATCAGGTACAATAAGCCAAGTAGTTATAGGGGTAGTAATGAAGCTAATAATAGCTGCTATCCATTGACCAATAGAAAATTGAAATAAAGACTTTATAAAAGTTTTTTCTCCTGATGTACTCTTTACATTCGACATTTTAATATACAGTTGATATAATTATAAAAATATTAAGGTGCCACCTTTATAAAATATTTTATAAAAAATGACACCTTAAAAATTCATCAATTTTACAATCCTAATTTTTTTCTTATATCTTTAGGTATACTATTTACATTTACCATTATACCAGTAGTTTTATACTCTACAAAAGGTTTAGAAGCAAAGAAATATCCATCATATGGTCCCATAACATTCCAGCTATTTTTAACCTTATAATAAATATTCCCATTTTGATCTTTAGCAATACCAGTAATATGCATACCATGATCATCTGTAGTAGAATAATTATCAAAAGCTATTTGTCTCAGCTCTTGAGTTATTACTTTTTCTTTAACTGGCGCATCGAGAGAATAAATCTGCTTTTGCTTCTCTGCTTCGGTGAGCTTTTCCCAACGTTCTTTTTCAGTACCAGTGAGATCAGGTAGAGTTTCATCAGGAACTACAGCAATACCTTTAGACCATTTAAAGCCTTTTTCTGAGACATCACTACCCCAAGCTACAGTATATCCATTATTAATAGCATAATCTATGATTGCCATCATATCATTTAATGGAACATTATAAACTTTTTCATGAAGCCAATTATCAGGTATTTCTAACTCAAACTGCTCATAAAAAGGATGGTGATTAAAAGAAGTTATTTCCACATAATCATCCATATTTAATCCTAAAAATTGAGCAAAAGTAATAGGAGTATATTCTTTCCCATTATAAGTAAATTTTTCTGGAACTTTCCCTAAATATGCATCTAAGATGCCTATATAACCATTAAGCCAAGCAGTTGATAACTCTTTATTAGGATTTTTAATAATCTCATCTAGATAAGCTGTGAGAACTGCATCTAGCTCACCATGTACATGTTTGTCTGTACCATAATTTAATCCTGTATATACAGACTCAGGGACAATACCATATTTTTTAATAATATATGAAATATCTCTAAAACCACCACCAGCACCAAAGTTGGTTTTCCCTTGGAAACGCACATACCTGATAGCCTTTTCTATATAAGCGTTCCTAACAATAAATGCCTCAGATAAATCATATTCTCCCTTGCCAGTACGCAATAATTCACTTTCTAAAAAACTTAGTGTAGAAAAAGCCCAACAAGTGCCAGATTTATATTGGTCTTTTACAGAAGTAGCAGGATTTTCTTTAATAATTGTAAATTGAAATCCTTCTTTTTTAGGTTCTGTTTCTACTTGAGCAGTTAGCGATAATACTGATATTACTACTGCAATGAATAACACAAATAATTTTTTCATATCATTTTGTATTTTATTAAACTTGTAATGGCAAAAATACTTAATATTTTTAAGATAATTATAAAAAATTGAAAATATTAGCAAAATAAGGATAAAAAGAGGCTATAGATTAATTAGAAATTTTGAAAAACAGATTGATAATACAATATATACAGGTAGGGTAGAGAAGAAGTTACATTTTATGATTAATGTTTTATAAATGTTTAAAATAATTAATGATATTAATATCATATTAAAATTATTATGTATATTTGCACAAAATTCAGCATTTATGAAGACTTTAGTTGATAATATTAATGAGTATTTGGCTATGAGTAAGGAAGACTCCAAAGCCTTCTATGATAAACTCTACGATTTCCTACTACAGAACGAAGCTGACGTAGTAGATTACCAAGGTTTGAAACTTCAAAGCACTCCTCCACTGTGTCCAAACTGTCGTAGCAATAATATTGTAAGAAATGGCAAACAAAAAGGTATGCAGAATTATCTTTGCAAACATTGTGGTAGACAGTTTAGAATTACTACGGGGACCTTTGTATATCGATTACAAAAATCTCAACTCATGCTCGAGTACATTCGTTGTATGGTAGCAGGTAAAAGTCTCAGAGCTTGTGCTAGAGAGGTTGGCATAAGTCTGCCAACAAGCTTCACATGGCGACACAAAATTTTAGCAGCTTTAAAGAATTTTGAAAAAAATGTAAACTTCTTTGGCATAGTAGAAATAGACGAATTGCTGATGGATTATTCTGAAAAAGGTAGACAGTATTCAAGTATAAAAGAAATGAAACGAGCAATGAGAAAAAAGCCCAAAAAAGTGGCTGTAATAGTTGCAACGGATAGAAGTGGAAATATACTATTTAGGAACACTGAGAGCAACAGAGCAAAGCAAGAAGACATTGAGAAATTTCTAAAAGGGAGAATAACAGAAGATGCAGTATTATGCACAGGTACTAAATACGCATTCAGACACATTAGAAAGAGCAAAGTTAAACATAAAGAGATAGTAGGAGCCAGAAGGAAGAAGCGAGGTGTTTACAGCACAGCTATAGTGAAGGCTAAGTCAGAGGAATTCACTAAATGGATATATTCGAAGTTTAGAGGAGTAGCAACCAAATACTTGCAAAACTATATTATGTGGTATGTAACGATAGGTAAATATTTATCAGAAGGCATAATCAGTAATACTGGTAGAATGCTTAATCTTGCATCTTCGGATAGATTTGCCTGGTATGAATATTTTAGATTAAGCAAAATATCATATACTGTTTGAAACAATTAAAAAATGTTTGTTACCTTCCGCAGCTTGTTTTTTCTCATTTGACTTTTTTTTCGTATATTTGCATTACCGATTTTTTGTGGGGGCCGGATTGGTTTCGACAGCAGAGACAGTGGGATAGTTCGCATGCCGAGGATGGAGTGTTACCTCGTTAATCATCATTCCAATCGAATAAATGGCAACAATTATTCTGTTGCATTAGCTGCTTAATCCGAATTGATTAAGTGCTAATTGCCTCCCCAGTAGCTATACTCAGTGGCGACTGGGATCTGGTATCATAAATACTGAGTCCATTAAAAGACTGGCTACAATCTTTTAATGGTATCTTGTAGCTGTGGAAATTAATGGGAGCTTATCCCCTAATTAATTTCCAAGATTTAATAGATAGGCTAAGCATGTAGATGACTATTTTGCTGGCTGCTTGGACGAGGGTTCGACTCCCTCCGGCTCCACTTAGTTCTTTTTATTTTTCTTTATTGTATTATTGTATGCCTTAATAAATGCTTTATAAAAATCTTCATTTGGTACATATCTACTATAGTCTGTAGCTGTACCTGTTTTAATGTCTGAACTAGCAAAGTCTCTACCTAGAATGGTTTGTATGTTATTGAGATATTTAGAGTTATAATTCCTGTTTTTCAATATTTTTAAAATTTCTAAACTTTCACTTAGATAGTCACCATTTGCTAATAAATTGGATAGTTTCACTAATGAATCACTCTGCATAGTTGAGAAAAATATAAGCCTACTACTAGATAAATTATTTTTGTTTTTTAGACTGTCTGGCAATGCATTATATTGAAATTTTAATTTCTGATATTGAATGTATATGGTATCTGTAGCCATTTTATACATTGCTTGCCAGCTGTCCATTGAATGTTTAAAACTTAATTGAAGTTCTATAGACTTTTCTAAATTTACTAAATCTAAAGGATCTATTTCGCATAGAGTATTTAACCAAATATTTTTGGCTTTTATTATAAAGTCTTTTGCTTGATAGAGACTATCTAGATTGTAATAATATTTAGCAATTGCTAAATATTTTTGATATTTATTTTTCACTCCTTCACATGTATCTACTTTGATTTTATTTTTGTATTGCTCATATATAAATTGCGGACAATGAGCTAAACTATGTAAATAGATAAATGAATCTTCTTTTAAAATTATATATTCTGAATTAGCTGTTTTTTCTAAATAATTGCAAATAGTTGTCGTAGATAATGATTTTAATGTATCTGGTAACGCATTACTCGTTATTTCAGAAAGATATAGTAGTTTTATAGCATCTGATAGAGTGGGAGATAAATATGAAATCTTAATGCTTTTGTGCCTTCTGCTACCAACTATTTCTTTTTTAGAGTATTGATCAATTAATTCTTTTAAAATAACATTTTGGTATTTAATATAACAATTTGAAAATTTATTTGTTTGTGGGTTAATACCAAATTTATTTTTTAAAGTTTCTAAATATTCATATGATTTTTTTATTTTTCTATTGTCTACGTTTACTCTGTAATTGCCGCATTTAGCAATTATATTGTCAGTTAATTTATTTAAATTTTCATTTTTATAATTAATTAATAATGCAGAATCTTGGGCGAAAATAGGATTTTTGTATAATGTATCTATCATGATAATTTGTTCTACTGCTTCTTCCCAGGCTTCTCTTTCTAAGAGATCTTCAATTCCTTTTGATAAAATTTGTAAAAAAACATTCTTTTTTTCTTCTAAGATATCATTTACCGATATATATTTACTATTATTGTTAGCAAAATTTTGAGCTTCTAATAATATATGCAAAGCAATATTATCAAATCCTTTTTCTATGGATTTATCAAATATTGTTATGAAATTTTCGAATAATTTATAATAATTTTTTGTTAAATAAATATCTAATTGTTCAGTTTTGCCATATGATAGCCTATCATTGATTAATTTTAATTGTTCTAAAATATTTATCGCATTGTTGTATTCTTCTTTTGTGAATAAGTAATCTATCTCTTCTATACTTGCATTCCACACAGTGTCTATTGTAGCTTGCAAATATTTAGGTAAATCAGCATATTTTATATTTTGAAATTTATTAATGAATTCAACAGTTTTTAACAAAGTAGTGTCTAAAGTTCTATTTTTTAAATAAAATTTTATATATGCATTCCATGCAATAAAAGAATTTGGATTATATTGCAATGCGTAATTTATATTTTCTAAACTTTCTTGTTTTTTATTTTCTTTAAAAAATTTATCGGATTCTAATATCAAAAGACTGTCTATATGCTCTATTTTATCATTCAATTCTTTTTGTTTTTGGAATAATTTATTTTTTAAATTGTCATATTTACTGATGAAATCTATAGGATCATTATTATAAAGTTTCAGCTCTTCTACGAGATGCATTTTTCCTATGTCTTGGATTTTTTTATCTATCTCATCTAGTTCATATTTATGGAAAAGTAATAGTCTTGGATTATCTGATATTAATGTATCAATGTATTTTAGTGATCTTTCATAAAATATATTGAATTCATAATAATTATTAATTAGCTTTTTATAATAGTCTAATTTACTATTTATGTTTTCATTAACTAATAAAATCAAGCTATCTAAAGAAAAATACTTTATATTATCAGTAAAACTGAAATCATAATAACATGTGTCAGCATAATAATACCCTAATTTATTTGTTAATATACTGCTACAGGATTCTGACAGCTGATTTATAGTATTTTTAGCAGTGAAAAAAACTGATGCTTTATATGGTTCGTATATCTCATCTATTCTAATGTTGCGATAGTAAATTCCCGGAACTAAATTTAAATTTTTTAATACACAAGTAAATGCAGTTATGCTATCATTGATATTCCAAACAGTCATTTCTATTTTTAAAGAAATCTTTTCTGGGAAAGTATATTCTTTATTAGTTTGGCTGATTTTATTATACCATAGATTTAAAATACTATCTTCATTTACTACTTTATTCCAATTTTTTTCATAAGAAAATTCTCCATACCAAAGTATACGTTGAGCAGAGACATTATTTTCTAAAAAAACAAATAAAATATTCATCAAAAAAATTAGTAAAATAAATTCTCTTTTTAACATTACTATAGTTTATTATGCGAAATTAAAAGAAAAATTGAAATAAAATAATTAATAAATAACTAATAAATTATTCTCTTTTATTTAACTAAATATCAATTCATTAATTATCTCTATATCATAACCCTTTTGCTGTAAATGCTTTGCCCAGTATATTTTTTCTTCATAGGATAAATTACTTATTTCTACTTTATGCTTTTTTAAATATTCTTTGATTTTTAATTTAAAAAATTCTTTATCATATTTATCAAGAAATCTATCTATTACAGCTTCTGGAATATTTTTTTGATATAATGAATATTTTATTTTTAGTGGTCCCCACTCATTTTGATTTATCTTGCTACGTATATAAAGCTCTACAAATCTTTCTTCATTTAAAAAATTATTTTTTTGTAAATAATCGATATATGATTTGAGCTCGTCCTGACCTACTTTGTAGGATTTTAGTTTATTTATTACATCATATTTAGATCTCTCTTGTATAGCACAATATCTGGAAATTTTTTCTAATATTTTATTATCCATGATTACTGTAATAAAATTTCTTCGCCATTATCATCATAGATATGGTATTCTATGAAATTATATTCATCATTTTTATAAATTTTAATTCTGTTTTTGAATTTTAATTTCCATTTGAGATATATAGATGGGAAGCCAAATTTAATATAAGCATAAATATATGGACTTAAATATATTGTCAATTTTTTTAATGGTTGAGTAGTAAGTAAATAAGTAATATTATCATAAATAACGTCAGCAATAATTATGCTAGGTTTTATTTCGCCAGTACCATCGCATACGGGACATTTCTCCTCTATGTTAATGCTTAGTTCAGGTCTGACACGTTGTCTAGTTATTTGTACTAAACCAAATTCTGTTGGTGGCAAAATAGTGTGTTTAGCTCTATCGTTTTTCATTAATTCTTTCAATTTCTCATAGAGGATTTTTCTGTTTTCGCTAGAATGCATATCAATAAAATCTATGATGATTATGCCGCCTAAATCTCTCAATCTTATTTGTCTAGCTACTTCTTCAGCTGCTTCCATATTTGCCTCTAGCGCATTTTCTTCTTGTGTTTTGTTTACACTACCTTTATATCCACTATTTACATCTATTACTTGAAGAGCTTCGGTATGTTCTATAAACAGATATACTCCAGATTTCAAATACACTTTTTTACCGAAAGATTGTTTTATTTGTTTTTCTAATCCAGCAGATTCGAAAAGAGGATTTATTCCTTTATGAAGCTTAATAATATCTAGTTTATCTGGAGCATGTTGTTTTAAATAATTTGTAATTTCTTTGTATAAATTCACATCTCCTACAGTGATAGATGAGAAACTATCATTTAGTATATCTCTCACTACAGATATAGAGCGATCTAGCTCAGAAAAAATTATTTTTGGAGGGGAGGCTAATTTTAAATTGTTTTCAATAGTTTTCCACTTTTTTAATAAATCTTCTATATCATTTTGTAAATCTGAAAAACTCCTATCTTGTGCAGCTGTACGAACTATTATTCCAAACTTATCAGGTCTGAGAGATTCTACTATGTCTTTTAGTCGTTTCTTTTCTTCTGGATCAACTATTCTATGACTTATAGAGATTTTATTTTGAAAAGGAACTAACACTAAATATCTGCCAGCAATACTTATCTCTGCAGTAGTTCTAGGTCCTTTGTTGCTTATAGGTTCTTTTGTTACTTTTACTAGTACAGTATCTCCTTGTTTTAATACTTTGGAGATACTAGTAGTTTTAGGTAACTCTTTATGGTCTTTATAATATTCTATTGAAACATTTTTTCCACTGATAAGGTCATGAACATAACTCTGTAAAGTTAAAAAATTTTCACCTAGGTCAAAATACTGCAAAAATGCATCTTTTGAAAAACCCACATCTATAAAGGCTGCATTGGGGCCTCCTGGTAATATTTTTTTTACTCTACCTAGTAATATATCTCCTACTGCAAATATATCATTTTCATTCTCCTCTTGTAATTCTACAAGTTTATTATTTTCAGTAAGAGCTATACGTACTTTGTTCTGCTTTTTATCAATGAAAAGTTCACGTACGACATCATTCATCTTTTAAGTTTAAGAATAAAAAAATTAATAACTCTAACGTAGCTTTTTCTTGTGTCTATCTTTTCTAAGTCTCTTTTTCCTTTTATGAGTTGCTATCTTACGTCTTTTTCTTTTTCTTCCACACGGCATAATATTGTTATTTTTAAATGTTTAATTACTCTTTATAATTAAGTTTGTTTTTACTAATTTTGAAAATTCTGGAGCTGGCTTAAAGAAAGGTTTATAATGTGGTGGTACGATAATGGTTTCATTTCTACTTATTATTCTAGCTTTTTTTTCTTTTCTTTCCTTTAATAAAAAAGTCCCAAAGCCTCTTAAATATATGTTTTCTCCTCTTGACATATTATCTTTTACAATATCCATGAAATTATCCACAACTATTTTTATAACGTCTCTATTTAAATTAGTTTTTTCCTGAATTTCCTTAATGATATCTGCTTTTGTCATTTTTTTTTATTTGAAGTGCAAAATTACATTAAAAATATTAATTAGCAAAATTATTATACTGCACATTAGTTACATACTAATTATATTTTATAGAGTGTAGTATAGCTTCTAGATCCATCATTAGATCTCTTTTAGGTTCATTTGGGTAATAAACATATGCATATACTGTTATTAGACTAGATTTATCTTTACTTACAAATGTATGTGATCTAAATGGGCCACCCATAAAATCTCCTTCTACTCCCCATAATCCTGAAAACACTATTCTTTCGATGTCATTAATTATCACTCTATCCACTTTTACTTTAATCACGCTGTCATCTATTTTCATGTAGGTTCCTTCGAATTGCCCAGGAATTTGTAATTTAAGGGTATTATCTATCCATGATCTAATATGTGCAGGATTAAATTGATTTTCTGCATTATAAGGTTCTTTCATAAAAATCAATGCTTGGCTATAATCATTAGTTTCCAGCCTTAGCCACATAAAATCATTAGTTGATTTAGCTTCGAAAAATAAATTTATAAGTTGTAAATCGATGCCAAAATTTTGATTAATTTTTTTCTTTAACTCTATTGCTGGAGATTTAGTCATTATTCCATATATTCTGCGAAATTCAGTATTAGTGAGAGCTTGTAAAATCACTTTTTCTGATTTTTGTATCAATTTTTGTGCACTATCGGGATTAGAGGAACGAATAAATAAAATAGTTTGTGGTGCTGCAAAGACATCCTCACTTTTAAAAATTCCCTCTTTTTTAACTGTATCTGAAATAATCAAATAGATAATATTTCTATTTTTCTTTAGTAAATCATTAAGGTTTCCCTCTGTTACATATGACACGTCAAATAATTGTTCTGATTGTGGCATACCATATATTTCTTGAGTTAATATAGAATCGAGTGTTTTAGCTGCTTGAGTTTTAGATACGCCATCTCTCACTACTACTATGACACTATTAATATTTCCTATAGATACTGGCATCTTACTTTGTTCAGTACAGCTAATGAATAAAATTGAAATTAAAAAAATTATTACGGAATATTTTTTCATTGTATTTTGAGTTTTTGACCTACATAAATTTTAGTTGATTTTAAATTATTAGCCTTCATAATAGCATCAACTGTAGTATTATATTTGTTTGCAATGCTAGAAAGAGTTTCTCCACTTTTAACAGTATGCATCTGCTGTGTTGCAGTCTTGCTACTAGTTTGTGTAGTTGGATTAATTGTTAATTTTTGACCAATTGATAATTTGTCACTAGATAAATTGTTCCATTTTTTAATATTTTCGACACTAACACCATATTTACTAGCAATAGCCGAAAGAGTTTCTCCACTTTTAACTATGTGTACTATATTTTGAGTCTTTGTAGATGTGCTAGAACTTTGATTAGAAGTATTAGTAGTATTTGTTGTAGATGTATTGGCAGTAGCATTTGTACTAGCAGTTGAAGATGTTTTAGGAGGAGGAGAGCTAGTATATATTTTTAATTTTTGGCCTACATAAATCATATTACTTTTTAGATTATTCCATCTTTTAATATCAGAAACATTAACTCTATATTTGGCAGCGATAGTAGAAAGCGTTTGTCCACTTTGCACTTTATGATAAATGACATTACCAGTATTTTGTGTAATAGGGATATTTTTTATTGTAGCATTTGTATCTATTGAATGTATTCTTTTAGTTAAAATAGTATCATAAAAAGCTTTTTCTTTGCTATAAAATTGCATCTGATATTTTTTAGGAATACGAATACAATATATTTGATGTTCGGATGATGGTATAATGTCTTTTATGTATTGTGGGTTGAGAAATTTCAAATCTTCATAAGGGATACCAAAAAAATCACTTATTGTTTTAAGGTTTGTATTATATTTAATGGCTACAGTATCTATCTCTACATCTTTAAATTTAGGTGGCGAAGGCACAATATTTAGTTCATTATAATATGACATTATATAAGATACAGCTATGAATGCGGGTACATAATTTCTGGTTTCTGCAGGTAAATAAGGTAAAATTTGCCAATAATTTGTTTTGCCTCCAGAGTTGAGCACTGCTCTATTAATCCTACCTGCACCAGCATTATATGCAGCTAATACTAATGCCCAATCATGGTAAATATCATATAAATCTCGCATATGTCTTGCTGCTGCTTCTGTAGATTTATACGGATCTTTACGATCATCTACATAAGAGGTAACATTTAAATCATATAATAAACCAGTTCTGTACATAAATTGCCAAAGGCCGACAGCTCCGGCTCTACTTTTAGCATTGGGATTTAATGCTGACTCTACCACAGCTAAATATTTTAATTCTAAGGGCACATCATATTTGCTAAATGTTTCTTCGAAAATAGGGAAATACAATTCACTTAAACCAATAATCCTACCTAAGAATTGTCTATGCTTTAAATAATATTTTATCCATTGTTTAATGTCTTGATTATATTTATATTCAAAAGGAGAATTAATATTCATTATAGCTATCCTTTTAGCTAATAAACTATCATCTAATAATGCATCTAACTCCTCATCAGTAAAGCTTCTATAATAATTTTGTTCAATAGAAATATGTTCAAAATTAGAAGGATAATTATTATAATACAAATCTCTGACAGCTTTATCAAAAACAAAAGCTATCTCTGTGGAGTCTACGTCATTATTTTGACTATATACATTCATAGGGCATAAAACTAATATTGCCCAAACTATTATAAAATTAATTTTCTTTTTCATCATTTGCAAAGATACAAAGTTAAAAATAAAAATAAAAAAATTATTTTTATTTTTGATAAAAAATGAAATATTTAATTGAATTGTCATTTTTAGGTACAAATTATTATGGATGGCAAAAACAATTAGCACAGCCTACTGTACAAGCTGAATTAAATAAAGCTTTATCTATATTTTTTCGTGAAAATATTTCAACTGTCGGCTGTGGCCGTACTGATACGGGTGTTCATGCTATACAATTTTATGCACATTTCGAATCAGGCTCAGCTATTAATGATATTAAAGATACCATATACCATTTAAATGCTATCTTGCCACCAGATATTGCAATAAAAAATATTAATTTAGTACCAGATGATTTTCATGCTAGATATTCCGCTATTAGTCGTACATACAGTTATTTAATTACTAAAAATAAAAATCCAATTTTAATAGATAGAGCTTGGTTTTTTGATAAAACAATAAATACTCAATTAATTAAAGATAATTTATCAATTCTGATGGGAATACATGACTTTAGTGCTTTTGCTAAAAAAATGCCAATAAGTAATTATAATTGCAACATTTACGATGTCACAATACAGGAGTATAAAGACTATATAATTTTTTCTATTTCAGCTAATAGATTTTTGCGACAAATGGTAAGAAGTATAGTAGGAGTGCTAATATCTATAGGATCGAATGTAGCAGAAGAAAAATTGCTAAATGAGTTGCTATTGTATAAAGATAGAAGTAAAATTAAGATAATTGCACCGCCACAAGGATTATATTTGACAAGAGTAACCTATCCCAAATGATAATATTAATTTAGTAAAAATGTAAATATTTCTATTCACATTTTATAAATTTTATTAGGACAATCAATCAGAAATTTGCTCTTAAGACATAAATTTGTTCAAAAATAATAATATAGTAAGTAAAATAAGAAGCCCATTCGTAAGAATGGGCTCTTTATCTTTTAATGTGATAGTTTTAATCTTCTAAAACACTAAATTCTGTTTTGTCTGCACCACATACTGGACAAACCCAATCATCGGGAAGGTCTTCAAATGGGGTTCCTGGTGCTATACCAGAATCTGGGTCTCCTTTTGCTGGATCATAAATATATCCACAAATTTCGCATTCGTACTTTTTCATAGTTTTTTATTTTTGGTTTGTAAAATTATTAAAAATTTTCAATTTTATAGTGCTGTATAACCACCATCTATTACTAGCTCAGATCCAGTCATAAAAGATGATTCATCTGAAGCTAAAAACAATGCTCCATAAGCTACTTCTATAGCTTCAGCAGGCCTGCCTAATACTGTTGTGCCTAAAAGGGCTTTTGCATTTGCAGGATCTTCTAATAAATCATCTGTCATAGGAGTTCTAATCACACCCGGATGAATAGAATTAACACGAATATTATATTTAGCTAATTCTGCTGCCACAGTTTTTGTTAAAAGTCTCACTGCCCCCTTAGATGCGTGATATGCTACTGCTGCGCCACTACCGATTAATCCATAAATAGATGAGATATTAATGATAGATCCATTTTTTGTTTTTTTCATTAGTGGTAAAATGTATTTTATACCCAAGAAAACACCTTTAGCATTTATGTCCATTACTCTGTCCCATTCATCTTCGTCAGCATCTTCTATACCTGCTAAACTCAATATACCAGCATTATTGACTAATACATCTACTTTGCCCCATTTCTCATCAATTTCTTCAGCTAATTTTTTCCAATCTTTTGCTTTTGATACATCCAGCTTACAGCTGATAGCTTCTCCACCATTTTTAATGATTTCATTTGCCACTAGCTCGGCTTCATCTTTTAAGATATCAGCTACTACTACTTTGGCACCTTCTTTAGCAAACAATATTGCTTCTTCTTTACCCATGCCTTTTGCAGCACCGGTTACAATTGCTACTTTATTTTCTAACCTTTTCATAATATTTTGTTTTTTGTTAAACAAAATTAATATAAAAATTACATAATAATAAGATAAATGATAAATATCAAATAATGAATTGCAAAAAATATTTAATAAATAAAAAAAGAGTTGTCATTTATGACAACTCTTTTAATAATTAAATTAATATCTTTTATTGATTATTTTTTAAACTATCAATTTTTTGGTTGACTTCTTTGAGTTTATCCGGCATTGATAATCTGGCATAGATAGTTCTAAGTGTATATAATGTTGGAATGTCATTGGGTTGTAATGATAGAGCTTTTTCTAATAGAGGTAATGCTTGATGCCATAAATCCTCGTAAACTTTCTTTAAATTCTCATATTCTGCCTGAGCAGTTGGTGGTAGAGCATTAGCTTTATTGAAAATTTCTACACCTTTATTAAATAATAATGCACCATAGTTATAGTAAGCTTCATAAAAATTATTATTCAGATCAATTGCTTTCTGGTAAGCTTTTTTAGCTTCTTCGAAAAACATATCTCTACGTTCTTGAGCAAGTGTAGTATCTTGCGATAGCTGATCATAATTAGTTCCTACCACATAATAAAGCATATGATTATTGGGATCTTTAGAAATTGCTTCCTGTAATAAGGTTTGAGATTTTTCTAGATTTCCTGTAATTAAATAATAATTTATTTCTCGTAGCAAGACATCATTATTATTAGGGAATCTTTTTTTAGCTAATTCAACAGTTTTTAACATATTTGTAGTATCTTTTTTAGCTAAGTAGATGTCAAAAAGTAAATTAAAAGCAGTAGGATTTTTATATTCTGCATAGGTAGTTAACTCTTTTAAATATTTTTCTGCAGTAATAGTATCTTGAAGGTTTAGAGCAGCTACAGCACCGTAAAAATTAGCTAAAGTATCTGGAGTATTAGAATATATTTTTCTAATTGTTCTAGTTTTTTCAAAAAATGCAAGAGCATTATTAAAATCTTTATTATTAAAATAATTTGCTCCTTTATTAAAATATTCATCGGCTACTAATTTAAGTCCAACTCTTGGGCTATTAGGACTAGCAGCTGGTGCTATAAAATTTGGATCTAAGGTAAGGCATTTTTTATAAGCTTCTAGAGCAGTATCTAACGGATTAACAACTAAATTTTTATAAGGATTGTAAGTAGTATCACTTTGTTTAATAGCTAATGCTAAATAAACATTACCTTTGTAGAGCCATGTTTTAGCATCATCTTTAGTATCAGGATATGAAGCAGCAGCATCTATAGCAGCTTTTGCTTTATCTAATTTACCAGCTTTTAAATAATTAAAGGCATCTAATACTTTATTTGATTGTGCAAATGAACTTATACTCATTAAAAGTATAATACTTAAAAACAAAATTTTAGTTTTCATATTGAAATATTTTTTGATGAAATTTTTTACAAAAATAATACCATTTTACAAATTTTTAAAAATTTTTTTATAACTCGTCTAAATTAGCATCTTGATTGATAGTAGCATCAGTTTCATCAATATCTATATTATCTTCTTCTATTTCATTAATAGAACTATTATCAATATCATGAGCTATCTTAGCTACAGAAGCGATGGCATCATCACTATTTAAATTAATTATTCTTACACCTTGAGTTACTCTATTTAATAGTGGCATATTTGAAATATTTAATCTGATACCAATGCCATTTTTGGTTATAATCATGATGTCATCATCAGGGTTATCGACATCGATAATACTAATAAGATTGCCAGTCTTATCTGTAGTATTCATAGCTTTAATACCTTTAGCACCACGATGAGTTTTGCGATAAGCAGATAATAATGAACGTTTACCATAACCTTTCTCGGAGATAACCAAGATTTGTTGATTTTCATTTTCCAGTGCTACCATACCTATCACTTTATCAGTACTAGAATTGAGAGAAAGAGCTTTCACACCAGTAGCTGTTCTACCCATGGGGCGTACTTCTTCTTCATTAAATCTAACAGCTTTGCCTTCACTAGTAGCTACAAATATTTCAGAATTACCATGTGTGAGAGCCACTTGTAATAAATTGTCATCATCTTGAATGCCCAAAGCTATGATACCACTATTACGTGGACGTGCGTAGAAAGTCAAACTAGTCTTTTTGATTATTCCATTAGTTGTAATGAAAATAACATAATCATCTTTTATAGCATCTGCATTTTCTAAATTTTTAGTATTGATAATTGTTTGAATTTTATCATCAGCATCAATGGCTATCAAATTTTGAATAGGTTTCCCTTTAGCATTACGCGCTGCCTCTGGTATTTCAAAAACTCTCAACCAATAGACTTTGCCTTTTTTAGTGAAAAGTAGTAAATAATCATGATTGGTAGCGATATATAAATTTTCTATAAAATCTTCATTTCTTATATCTGAAGCTATTTTGCCTTTACCACCTCTATTTTGACTACGATAATCACTCAGCTTAGTACGTTTAATATAGCCTAGATGCGATATAGTAATGACTACAGGTTCATCAGCTATCAGATCTTCAATTCTAACATTTTTCCCATGAACATCGATCTCTGTGCGAGGTTTGTCATTGTATTTTTGTTTAATTTCTAAAAGTTCATTTTTTATTATTTGCATCTGTAGGTCTACATTACTTAAAACATCTTTTAGATAAGCAATTTTCTTCATTAATTCATCATATTCACTTTCTAATTTATCTCGCTCTAATCCTGTCAATGTACGTAAACGCATATCTACAATAGCAGCAGCTTGTATATCGGAGAAATCGAAACGTTCCATCAAATTAGCCTTTGCTATATCTACGGTTTCACTAGCTCTGATGATAGCAATTACCTCATCTATAAAGTCCAAAGCTTTTAATAATCCTTGCAAAATATGAGCTCTCTTCTCAGCTTCATTGAGTTCATATTTAGATCTACGAATAATAACTTCGTGGCGATGCTCTACATAATAGTGAATTAGCTGAATGAGATTCAACGTTTCTGGCTTGCCGTTAACAAGAGCAATATTATTAATACTAAAAGACGATTGTAGTGGACTAAATTTATATAGGGAATTAAGAATAACATTAGCATTAGCATCACGGCGCAGGTCTATAACAACACGGATGCCATCTCTATCAGATTCATCACGTATATCAGTGATACCATCGATTTTTTTAGATTCTACTAAATCTGCTATTTTCTGAACTAAATCACTTTTATTTACCTGATAAGGTATGCTAGAGATTATAATTTGAGATTTATTATTATTTTCAACAAATTCAGCTTCACCACGTATCACTACTCTACCCCTTCCGGTTTTATATGCTTCAATGACACCATCAATACCATATATTAATCCACCTGTTGGGAAATCAGGTCCTTTAATGAAGTTCATTAATTCTTCGACTGTTATATCTCTATTATCGATATAAGCTATAATACCATCTACAACTTCACCAAGATTGTGAGGTGGCATATTTGTAGCCATACCAACAGCGATACCCGATGAACCATTAAGAAGCAAATTAGGAATTTTAGAAGGTAAAACCATAGGTTCACGAAGTGAATCATCAAAATTATTTTGAAAATCTACCGTATCTTTTTCTAAATCAGCGAGCATTTCTTCAGCTAATTTACTCAATCTAGCCTCTGTATAACGCATAGCTGCAGGGCTATCTCCATCAATAGAACCGAAATTACCTTGCCCTTCAACTAAAGGGTAACGCATAGACCAAGGTTGAGCTAAACGAACCATTGCATCATAAACAGATGAATCGCCATGGGGGTGATATTTACCTAATACTTCACCTACAATACGAGCACTTTTCTTAGTTGGCCTATTAGAATACAAGCCTAACTCGTACATACCAAATAAGACTCGCCTATGTACTGGTTTTAATCCATCACGTACATCTGGCAAAGCTCTAGAAACTATTACAGACATAGAATAGTTAATATAGGCAGTCTTCATGTGCTCTTCTATGTTAATATCAAAAATCTGCCCACCTCCTTGAGTTAATTCATTTTCTTCATTATCCATAAAAATAGTATATATTTATTTGCAAATTTACTAAAAATATATCAAAAGGTAAAATAAAGAAATGGCATTTTTTCAAAAAAAATCACTAATTGAGTAATTTTTTAAAATAATGACTGTTTTATTATTTATTTCAATAGTATAAATTTTTGTCTATTAGTTTTAAAAATGCTGGAAGGACTAATTTGGGTGGAATAGGAATAATTTGAGGTATAATTTTAATTGAATGATGGCGGAAAAGGTTTTATAATATTTATTAAAAATGTTCAAAAATTTATATGCTATTATTTTAAAATTATATTATCTTTGCAACAAATTTTATTTAATATGAAAAATATCGTCTCAAACCTCCAAGAACACCTCTCACAGGGTAAACAACTCAACTTAGAATTCCTTAATAATCTCTACAATAAGATGAAACTCCAAGGCAACGATGTAGTAGATTATCAACATCTAAAAGCTCAAAGCGTCTCTCCACAATGCCCTAATTGCAAAAGCATTCACATTAAGAAAAATGGACACCAACAAGGTCAGCAAGTGTATAAATGTAAAAATTGTGGTAAAAACTTTCGTGAGACTACTGGCACTTTTGTCTATTACCTGCATAAAAAAGAATTAATGCTTGACTACATTCGTCAGATGCTTGAGGGCAAAACCTTACGTCAATGTTCTAAAGAACTTCGTATTTCTCTATCTACTAGCTTTGAATGGCGACATCGCATTATATCTGCTCTAAGAAGTTTCGAAAATAATGTAAACTTCTTTGGTATTATGGAAATAGATGAGCTACAACTAAAGTACTCTGAGAAAGGACGCAGATATAAAACTTTAGAAGAATATCTATTAGCCAAAGAGCTAAAAACTCACAATGTAGCTGTACTATCTATGATAGACAGAAGTGGTAATATGCTATGTAAATTGACAGGTTTAGATAATGTGAAACGAGATCAGATAGATAAGATATTATTAGCCAGGATATCTAAGAATGCTGTGATTTGCTTACCAGATAATGAAGAATTCAAAAATTTGAAAACACAAAGCATAAAAGACAAAACTATAATAACTCATAGGACAAAAAAGTATGGACAGCATGGATTAGCAATAGTTAAAGATAAGGAGAATGATTTTGCAGGATGGATAAATTACAAATTTAGAGGGGTGGCTACGAAGTATTTACAGAGTTATATAATGTGGTATGTTGTGAAGCATAAATATTTATTGAGCAGAGTGGTGGATGATATAGGTAGGATGTTGAATTTAGCAGCATCAGACTGGGAGGCGTGGTATGTATATATGAGGTTGAGATTAAAGCATAGGGAAAAGCTAACATAAATATTAACTATTACCCCCCTTCCCCGACCTTTTTTCTATCCCTAAACATATTTACTTAAAATCAATAATTATTAACTACACAACACATATAAATCATCTCTCTTAGGAATACACATTATAGGAATTTGCGCTTTTTTTAATAAATCTTTAGCATTAGGTCCTATAATATAATCTATTATTCCCCAATATTTATTCACCATTATAAGGTATAAACTTATATGGTCCAGAGTAGCTAATGATAGGCTACTTTGCTCGATGGTATAAACTGTGAAATCGGTATCAATGATGGAATAATTCAAATTTAATTTATCATAAAGTTGTGTGAGGCTAGTAAAATTACTCATAATACCAAGTTTGTAATTTTGGTCTTTTACTTTGGGTTTATAAATAGTGATTTGACTATTAGCAATTCTAGCAAAATATGAACCCCATAATATTTTTTCTTTTTCTTCTTTTTCGAAATTCATAGCAAAAGCTATTTTATCTAATGGTAAAATAGTAGCTTTATTAGGTACAAGAATTAATGGTACCCTGCTATTGCGAAAAAAATGTAATGTTTGAGAAATATTTGTTCCCAAGCTAGTTTTATTATCTATTAAACTAACTACAAAAAAAATAGCTTCATATTTAGAACTCGCTTGGATTAGCCATTCTTTCAATGGCATATCTAATTGCAACCCCATTGCTGGGATTTTAAATTCATTATTTATATAGTTAATAAGTTTTTTTAAAATATCTTTATTGAATCCAGGTGAAGCACAAATGGTTAATTGTGCTCCGAAGCTTTTGGCGTAAATAATTGACTGAGCTAAAGCAGCTGTGGAGAAATTATTTTCATTTAGGATTAAAAAGACACTCCAATTTCTCTCTGTGGGTGGCTCTTTGATATTATAATACCATTCTGGTAATATTATCGGATATATAGTTTGGTCTTCCATTCTTTGTTTTCTGTTTTAATTATTACCAAATATATACCTGTTGCTAAATTTTTCGTAGAAATTGTTTCAAAATTATTAATTAATTTTTTAGTAATTAATAAAGATCCTTTCTCATCAAAAAGGAAGAGAATGCCATCATTACCAGCATATGAAATATTTACCTCATCTATAGCAGGATTGGGATAAATAATAGGTTGTTGATATGCTAGCAAATAAGGATTATTTATATTATTTAATATGCTAATTGCATTTAAATAGTTATTTATCAATTGATTATAATTTTTAGCAAAAACAAAAATAAATGATAATTGCAAAGAGTCTAAGTAATTAATGTTTATTGGGCCAGCTTTTACTAAGGTAGAAACATCATTACCATAGCTTTGGCTACCTGCCACATTTCTCTCAGTTGTGAGGCATGTTCCCTTTTCTACATCTGTAAAACCATCATAAATATTAATAGAGCCATTAGTACCATCATTATCAATAGCATATATGCTGTATGGTAAATCTGTTAATAATCCTACTCCTGTGAAATAATTAGAATCTACATCAAATGTCACTGCTCCACGAATAGCATCTTCGCGAATAGTTTTATTACCTTTCTCCCCTATATCCCAATCAGCAAATATTCCAAAGTAAAAATTATCAATATCATCATTGGAGTTATTTATAATATTATAATTAACTATAAAAAAATCCTGATTTTGTCCAGCAATGTAATTGTAAGACTTTTGCTTAATATCAATGCCAATAGGCAAAAAGCTCAATGAATCATTATAGCTACACACGATATTTCTTGTATGATCAGTAATATTAGTATAAGAATAAATTTCATTTTTAATTTTAAAACTATTTTTTAGTTGTTCATTAGCACCATAAATATTATCAGAAATTCTGCCATCAGTCATACCAGCTACGATACCAATGACACTTGATAATGGATTAGAATTTTTATAACTTACACCATTACCATATAGATGATATCGTCCGTCATAATAACCTATTCTACCATTATTAGTAAAAGAAGCTAATAAATTATCATTAGCTAAATCAATAATATTAGGAGAATAATCTATATAAATAGGATCAATATTAGTAAAAGAGCTATTAGATAATTTTGCTAAAATTATAAAAGTAGTTGGATGGTATGTAGTATCATCAATGATAAATCGAGCAGATAAATTTTTAGTTACATCATAGCTAAGGCTATCAAAAATAAAAATGCTATCAAGTAAATGAAAATTAGAATTTTTTGACTGCAAATGAATGTCTACGTCTTGTGAAGAATTTAAAAAACTTTTTATGGAAAATTGTAAAATCAATGTATCACCAGTAGTAATTTCAGTAGGATATGTAGTATAATCTATTAATCTAATCGAAGGTAAAAAATTATCAGATAAAGCATTATAAATATTTAATCTGCCAGAGCCTAATTTATTTTTATAAATTTCATTATCAGAAATTGTGTCAATAACATCAGCTGACGTCCTTAATAGCTCAATAGCATCTAAGTTATTTATTTGTGGAAAATGGCTCAAAACTAAAGCAGCTGCAGCAGATACCATAGGTGCAGCCATTGATGTTCCATTAGAATAAATGAAACCTGCATTAGGCCAAGTAGAAAAAATACTATATCCTGGAGCTGAAATATCGACATCATAATAATAAGATGAATATGGCCACTTAATATCATATTGATTGGTAGCAGCTACTGACATGACGTTAGGAAATGAAGCTGGATAATATCGTATTTCATCATTTTGATTGCCAGCAGCAGCTACTATTATAGCTTTTTTTACTAATGTAGCATATTTAATAACTTCTAATGGGAACTGCCCAGGAAATGTAGTACTACCCCAACTGCAATTGATAACTCTACAATCATGCTCCACAGCATATATAATCCCTTCATAAGTATAAATCATTTGGTCATTGTCATTAATGACCTTAATAGGTAAGACTTTACATTTAAAACCAATACCGCTCATCCCAAAATTATTATCTGTTGTAGCTCCAGCTATACCAGAAATATGTACACCATGAGCATTTGAAGAGTATGTAGGATCATTATCCATCTCACCAAAGTCCCATCCATAATAATTATCAATGAAACCATCATTATCATTATCTATACCATCGACAGTGTCTCGGTGATTATATGCCACAGAATTAGCAAGATCTGGATGTGAAAAATCATAACCCGTATCTACGATACCTATTACAATATTGCTATCACCTTGCTCTATATTCCATGCCTCATAGGCTCGTATTAGATTGAGATAATATTGATTATTTTTGAAAGGATCATTTGGCATATATAAAAGCTGCGGAATATAATAGGGCTCTGCATATTCTACTTTATTGCTAGACATTATTAATCTTGCTATTATTTTAGGATCATAATCTCGAGAATATTTTATTCTGTAAATTCTCGATAAATCAATATTTAGTTTATCATCGGCATTTTTTTCTGTAATATTAGGGAAAACAGGAGATATAAATATTAATTTTATGCTATCTATATTTTGATTTATTTTTTGTGTAAGTATATTTGATAGCTCATCTACTTTTATATTTTTTTTAATTTTTATAATTACTTCATCTTTAATATAATCAGTATTTGTTTGGCCAATAGCAATTATATAAAACAATAAAAAAACAATGAGAAAAATATTTTTTTTCATTTATATTTTAGAATTTATTAAGCAAATATAGTAAAAAAAGAATTATAATTTTTCTTTAAAAAAATTATTAAAAAATGAAATAATTACTCTAAATAAATATCATAAGGTAATCGCGTTAAAATAACTGGATTTTCTATATTTTTATTAAGTAAATAATAATAGTAAAAAGAAGTGAAAAACTCTTGAGGTATTAATTCATTTACTGTTGTTTCTGGTGTCATCATATCCATTATTTGCTGATATAGAGTAACTGGTGCTGGGTAAGTAACTACACGATAATCACTAACTTTAGCCAACTGAGCAGCTTTTTTTATAGCATCATTAGTATTTCCGAGACTATCTACAAGCTTTAATTTTATACCGTCTATGCCAGTCCATACTCTACCCATACCAATCGAATCAATATATGATATTGGTAAATTTCTACCTTTATTAATTCTAGATAAGAATATATCATAAAAGTCTGATACTTGCTTCTGCAAAGTATTAATAGCATAATTATTAGGTCTTTTGAGAGTAGCAGTGAAATCGCTATTTGCATTAGTGCCTATGCCATCTTGAGTAATACCTAATTTATTATTTAAAAATTTATCTACCACAGGATATAATCCGAAAACTCCTATAGAACCTGTAAGAGTAGTTGGTTCAGCAAATATAAAATTGCCTGCACTAGACAAGTAATAACCACCAGAGGCTGCATATGAACCCATACTAACAACAAGAGGTTTTTTAGCTCTAATGTTCATAAGTTCTTGCCAAATCACATCTGATGCTACACCATCACCGCCAGGACTATTTATACGCAATACAACAGCTTTCACATTCTCATCATCTGCTAATTTCCTAAGAATAGGTACCATTTTTTCTGCTGTTATCTTACCATCTAGAGAGCCTTTCATCATTATTTCTCCTTCTGCGAAAACTATTGCTATTTTATTCAAAGTTTTTTTATTAGATTTAATATTTTCCTTATTTTGAGCAATGTAATTACCTATTGTTATTGGCTTGGGAGTAGAACCTATTTTTTTCTCAACCATTTTATCAAATTCTAGTAAACAAACTAAAGTATCTACCATTTTATTATTATAAGCATAGCTAGCATTGAGAGCATATAAACTATCTGCTATCAAATTTAGCTTAGTAACCGGAATATTACGTGCATTACTAACGTCTGTAACTATAGTACTCCACATTTGATTAGCAAAATGAGAATATTGTTCTTTATTCTCAGGACTCATTTTATCTTGGATATACGGCTCTACAGCACTTTTGAATTTGCCCTCTCTCAGTACTATCATGTCTACACCTATCTTTTGTAAAAGATTTTTGTAAAAGTTAATTTCTAAATAAATTCCTTTCCATAGTATAGATCCTATCGGATTAAGAGCAATTTTATCTGATGCAGTAGCCACATAATATCCTGTTTGTGAATAAGCATTGCTAAAAGAATAAACAAATTTTCCACTTTTTTTGAATGAATCTAATGCCATTTTAAGAGGTCTAAGGGTAGTAAGGTCTGAACTCACTTCTGAACAATCTAAAATAATACCATTTACTTTGTCATCATTAATAGCATAATAAATAGCATTTACTACATCATAAGAGTTTAATTGTTTCTGCAGGCTGCCATTACCATATAAATTTACATTATCTTTTTCATACTCACCTATGTGGGTGGTTAATGAAATTTTCAAAACATTATAATCAGACTGTATATCAGATGTTTTCTTAATAGATTTCACTGATAAAGAAATCATTCCTAGAATAAAAAAGAATAACAGAATAAAAAAGATTATAATAGTAATTAAATTGCCTAATAAATTAGCTCCTAAATTTTTACCAAATGTTCCCATAAATAAAATTTTTACAAAGTTAAGATTATTTTTAAAATGAAAGGATAAAATAATTAAAAATTTATTTCTATTTTTGTAAAAATTTTGCCCTGTGGTGTAATTGGCTAACACGTCTGACTCTGGATCAGAAAAGTCCAGGTTCGAGTCCTGGCAGGGCAGTTTTTTTACTTAAGATTAAAATTTTTATTGTCTATAAATAAAATAGTTCTAAATATTTTTATAATAAAATGACTGATAACAATAAATATTATCGTATTTCACAAGTGAGTAAAATGCTAAACATACCTGCTTCTACCTTAAGATATTGGGAAAAAGAATTTAAACAACTAAAACCTCTAAAAAGTAAAAATGGCATTAGATATTACAGTGACAATGATATAGAATTATTAAAAAAGATAATATTTATGACAAAAGAAAAAGGTTATACCATTGATGGAGCTAAATTCGCATTAAAAAACATAAATACAAAAACAGGTGATATAATCACAGAATTAATATCTATAAAAAATGATTTGAAAGAATTGTTAGATTTGATTGATAATAAAAGATAGTAAGATAATATTAAATCGTTGCATTTAATTATTTAGTTTATTTTCTAAGTTTTCCTTGATTAACTCTAACAAACTAAGTGGTGTAGATGTAGCTCCACTTATTCCAATAGATTTTACATCGTTGGGTATATTAATTTCGTCAATATCAGATAATAATGAGACAAAAATCGTATTAGGGTTAACAGTTTTAGCTATGTTATATAAATATTTTCCATTAGAGCTTTCTTTGCCACTTACGAATATAATAAAATCATGTTCTTCAGCAAATTTCTGCAATGCAGGTGCCCTTTTAGCAACTATTTTGCACATAGTAGCATAAGACTCGAAATGTATATTACGTTTATTTAATTCGGTTCTGAAATATTCTTCTATCTTTTCGAAACCTTCTTTATCTTTAGTAGTTTGTGAGAAAAGTGCAATAGGTTTATCTAATACTATTTCTTTGGCTTGTTCTATGTTTTCTACAACTATACCTCTATTTTTAGTATGTCCCAATAATCCTACAACTTCTGGATGATTTTTTAAACCATATATAACTATTTGTCCATTTAATTTTTGCATTTTTTCAGCAATTGTGCTAATTTTTTTTTGTAAATGCAAAACTATAGGACAAGTAAAATCATAGATTTTAGCATCTGCTTTTTGTAATTTTTCGTATGTGCTAGGTGGCTCGCCATGTGCTCTGATAATGATTTCTTTACCTTTTAATAGATCAATATCGTTATATGAAATTTCTTTTAAACCTAATTTTTTTAATCTATTTAATTCTTCTTCATTATGCACTAGCTCACCTAATACATATATTCCTTCTCTGTTTTTTAAAAGTTCTTCAGTTTTTTTAATTGAATTAGTTACTCCAAAGCAAAACCCCGCATTTAGGTCTATTTCTATGGTAACTTTTTTCATTTTTTTAATTATAATAAAAATTAAAATATTTTTCAAAATTAACAATATTTAATAAAAAAACTATAATTTAGCATAAACAAAAACAATATTATGAAAAAATTAATTTTATTTTTAGTAGTTTTATTTGCTAATACATTAATTTATTCGCAAACAATTATTACACAACAATTAGATAGTATTATAGATCTACAATGGAATATTAACGATAACCAATGGATAAATTTAAATAAAACATCATATACTTATAATGATAGTGCAAATCTTTTAGAAGAAATTAATTTTTCATGGAATAATACCTGGCAATATAGCACTAAAGTAAGCTATGAATATGATAATGATACTAATTTAATTAATAAAATCACTTATTTATGGATTAATAGTTCGTGGGTTGGCTCTAGTAAAATAAATTATTCGTATACACAATTAAATGAGCCTTTAGTAATAATAACATATAAATGGGAAAATAATACATGGAAAGATACACTAAAAGAAGAATATATCTATAATAACAATTTATTGACAGAAAAGATTCTATATGTAAATGTAAATAACACTTGGCAATATTTAAGTAAACATGAATTCACCTATGATACAAATGAAAATTTAGTTTTAGAAATTTTTTATTATTGGGATAATGCAAACTGGATAAATTCTACAAAAACAGAATATACTTATGATATTTCTAATAATCTGATTTCATCTATATATTATGAATATCTTTTTAGCTGGGCACCGATTACTAAGTTAGAATATAGTTATGATAGTTCTAATAATTTGATTACAACAATTACTTATAATTGGGTTAGCAATTGGGAAAATTATTGGAAAACAGAATATAGTTACAATAGTTATGGAGATATGATACAATATATTAGATATTCATGGGATAGCCAGTCTAATAGCTGGTTACAAGGATATAAAGTTGAGAGAACTTATGACAATAATTACACCTTTGATGATTTGATTTTACCTATTTCTATTAATTATGATTTATTTAGTCATAAATTATTGAATGAAATTTCTTATCAATGGGATAATAATTTATGGATCAATAATACTAATATTCAATATTCTTATTCTAATTTTAATAATCTTGGAATTAGTGAACTTAATAAAACTAATTTTAATTTATATCCTAATCCAGCTCATGATTTTATCTACATAGATTTAGTAAATTCGTGTAATGATAATGTTAGTTTTAAATTGTATGATTTGTTAGGTAATAAAATTTTGGAAACTCAACTAAATAAAAATAATAAAATCGATATAGCTGGTTTAAATACTGGCATTTATATTTTTCAAATAAATAATAATAATAATATATTTGATGGTAAATTATTAAAATATTAATTTTTTTATAATCAATAAATATGTATATTTGCAAATACAAACCCTAAAAATATAAAAATATGAGGAGAATATTAAGTTTAATGTTAGCTATCCTAATTTCAGGAGTGGCTTTTGGGCAGATGCAGCCCACCAATGTCTCAAAGGCTCTTAATCAATCTAAAGAGTCAAAGACAAGTATCACACAATCAAATACTCAAATGGATAGAGTGCAAAGAGTTAATAGTACTATTCACTATGCAAACCCTAACAAAGCTATCACAGGTAGTTTTTCACTTTCACCTACAACTTATATCCCAGGACAAACTATGATTTTACATTTTAATTTTACTTTTAGTTCAACAGATTTAGAATATGTTGATGGTGTTAGTATTACCTTCCCTACTGGTATAACTCCACAAGAGACTAATACGAGTACTACTATTAGTGGAGCTACACTTGTAACACCTATATCAGGTAATGCTGTTGTATGGGGACAAATAACAACACCTTCTGGATACGGAAGTATAACACCAGGTTCATATGATTTCCAAGTGGCAGTAACTGTAGGTGCAGGTCTAACTGGACAACAATCAATAGTTTGCTATGCTATGGGTGATGGGTATGGTTCCACACCGCATGCTATCAATCAAACTATCATAATGACCGAGGCATTGGCACATGACGTAGCTGTAACTGGTATTTTATTACAAAACATTTATAGTACAGGTACTACTGTAACTCCTAAAGCTCTTATATCAAATACAGGAACCAGTGCAGAGACAGTAAATATGCAATTTGTTATTAATGATGGTACTACAGATGTATATACTAGTACAGTTACAGGGCATGCTATTGCTAGTGGAGATATAGATACTATTATTTTCACACCAGACTGGACTGCTAGTACTCCAGGTAGTTATACAGCTACTTGCTATTTTACAACTACAGATAATAATATAACCAATGATACTTTAAACAAAGCATTTTTAGTTTCTGATCCTATATGGGGATTTGCTTGGAATGCTTACGATCCTAATGATATAATACCTGTAGGACCAGTGAAAGTTAATTTAGCAACTGCAGAAATTATCCCATTTGGCAGTTATACTGGTACAGATTTCATGCCTGGAGCAGACTTTATAAGAGGAGATTGGTATGCTAGTAGCTATGATAGTGTGTCACTATTAACAATAGACACAACTACAGGAAATTTAACAACAATCGGAAATCTTGGTTTGGTAATGAACGGATTAGCTTATGATGCTACTACTGATAAATTATATGGTTGTGCATATGATGGTAGTGCTAATTCTATCCTATATGAAATCAATTATTACACTGGTACTTGTACACAAATAGGCACTATAAGTGCTGGTATCATGATAGGTATTGCTGCTAACTCACATGGTAATATTTATGGCATAAATATTTCTGATGATGCTTTCTATAGTATAAATAAGACAACAGGTGCTGGTACAGTAATAGGTGCATTAGGTTATGATATTGGTTATGCACAAGACATAGCTTTTGATAAAGACAATGATAAATTATATGGTACATTATATGCTTCCGAAGGATTACTATGTGAAATAGATACTTTAACTGGTGCAGTTACTGTTTATAATACTACTCCTTGTGAAATTACTGGTTTAGCTTTCCCATATGCATATACTTTAAATAATAATGATATTGCTGTTACTAATATTGATTTACCAAATTCTGGATGCGATATATCAGCAACTAATTCTATCACAGTAACACTAAAAAATGTAGGTACTACAGATCAATCAAATATTCCTATTAATATTTCAATAAATAATGGTACACCTATTACTGAAACAGTAGCTGGTCCTATAGCTTCTGGTACTACTTTAGATCATACATTTACTCAAAATTTTGATTTTTCTACTGATGGTATTTATAATGTTATGGTTTATTCATCTCTATCTGGTGATGAAAATCATAATAATGATACTATGCGTGGTGTTGTAAATAATTATGCCCCTACTACAGTTCCTACAACAATAGATTTCGAAGACTTAAATCTACTCTCTAGATATACAATAGTAGATAATAACAATGATGGCAAAACTTTCTTCTATCTTAATAATCCTTCCTACGCTCATAGTGGAAATTTCGCATTAGCATATGAGTATAGTGCTGATAACTCAGCAGATGACTATTTCTTTTCCAGTTGTATAGACTTAACTGCTGGTCAAGTTTACACAGTTTCTCTATGGTATGCAGTTGCAGGTTCTGACTATCCTGAATCTTTTGAAGTTTATTTGGCTTCTGATCCTTCTGTTGCTGGCGTAATAGGTTCACCTATAATTTCTATTCCTAGTGCAACTAATGAAACATATGCAGAAGCAACAGCAAATAATGTAACTGTAGCTAATGATGGCTCTTATTATATTGCTATCAGAGCTACTAGTGCTGCAGATATGTATGCTCTATTCATAGATGATATTAATATTGATCTATATAATGATATTAAAGAAAATGAAAATATCTTTAACATTTATCCTAATCCTGCTAATGATGTATTAACAATTAATAGCAATACCACTATGAATCAAATAACTATGATAAATAGTTTAGGACAAGTGGTTTTAAATGTAGAACCTAATACTAATTTTTATCAAATCAATATAAATACTCTACCTGAGGGCATTTATACTGCTAGAATAACTACTAATAATGGATTATCAACAAAACTTATTGTTGTAGCTCATTAATAATAAAAATTAATAAATTAAAAGAGGGCTTGATGTTTCAAGCCCTCTTTTTTATTGAAAAAAACAAATGAATTTACATTATAACAATTAATAAAAATACATTATAAGTAAAGTACAATGCTATTAGGTTTAACATTTATTATTTGAATATTGTGATCACTTATTTTAATAATTGTAAAAGAATGTTTTTTAGCATTTAGAATTCCATATTAAAAAATTTTAGAGTAATTTTGCAAATAGATAAGAAAAAATATGTTTAAACGTAATTATTTATTTATTTTAATAATAATATTGACCACAATTATTGGCTGTCAAAGAAATGAAAAAATTAATTTCGAGAAATTAACTCCTCATAAAACTTTTTTGTATGTAGATCATAGGGATGATACGACTTTTACAATTAAAAGAGCCAATTATGATGTGAATGTCTATTTATTAGCAAATAAAAATTTTTTTACTAGAGGTACAGTAATATTGCTGCATGGATGGGATCTATCGCCATTATCCTGGTGCGATCAGACCAGCTTCTGTAATGAATTATTATCAATGGGTTATCATGTTATCATTCCTGATTTGGGCAAAAGTGTTTATGCTTCTCAATATTATCATGAAACTATAAAAACTATGGCTATGTATCCGCAGTTACCATTCGTTTTAGATACTTTATTGCCATTTTTACAAGATTCTATACATATTTTGAATAACTCTCATAATAATTATTTAATAGGTTATTCCATGGGAGCTAGAGGTGCTCTGGCAATAGCAGAGAATACAGAAAATATCTTTAGCAGATTAGTACTTATATCTGGTGAATATGATCAAACTCTAATGCCAGAAGATAATATTCTAACTATGTATTTTGGTTCATATCAGAAATTCCCTGAAAGGTGGGAAGGTAAAGATAATCTATTGAGAAATATCGATAAACTAAATATTCCTGTTTTGATATTACATGGCAAAAATGACGATGTGATTTCTGCTTTACAATCAGATACTCTTGCTAAAGTTTTAGAAAATAAAAATAAATTTTATATAAAAACTATTTATAATAACTATAGCCATGACTTTGATTTTGTTCAAAAAACAGTAAAAGACGTAAATGTTTTTTTAAATAAAGACTTTTTGCCACTTAATTAGCCTAAATAATCATATTAGTGTTTATCAAACATTTGTTAAAATTTGTAATTTTGTTTAATTAATTTTTTGCTATGAAAAAAATAATTTTAATAATAGCTTTATCTTTGCTATATTTAATAGTTTATAGTCAAGATACCATTAAAGTGATGTCTTATAATTTATTAAATTATGGCAATTACACATCCTATTGTACTACAAGTAATAATAATGTGAGTGAAAAAAATGAATATTTAAAGACAATTATTGACTATGCCTTACCAGATATATTAGGTGTAGTAGAGATCTCACCAGAGGACACTTACATTGATGGATTAAAAAATAATGTGTTAAATCAAAATGGTAGAAATTATTATGCTAAAGCACCTAAGTCTAACTATTCTGGTAGCTCCATAATAAATATGCTTTATTATGATAGTAGGAAATTGACACTCTCTTTTTGGACATCTCTGGCTACTACTTATAGAGATATTAATATTTACACTTTTTATTTTAAAAATGATGCATTAGAAAATGGAGATACTGTATATCTCACTTGTATAGTTATGCATTTGAAAGCAGGAGATACAGATGCTGATGCTTCTGATAGAGCTACTATGGCACAAACATTAATGAATTTTTTAAACAATTCTAATCAAAATACGAACTATTTAGTCATGGGTGATTTTAATCTTTATAGTTCCTCAGAAGGAGCATACCAGCAACTGACTAATTTCTCAAATGCTAACATTAGATTTTATGATTTTATTAATAAATATGGTGATTGGTCAAACAATGCATATTTCTCTCCATATCATTCTCAGTCTACTCATACTACTTCAGATTGTTTTAGTGGAGGGGGATTAGATGATAGATTCGATTTTATCTTAGGAAATATCAATACTATTACTGGTGCTAAAGGATTTAAATATCTTGCTGATTCTTACACAACACTTGGACAAGATGGACAACATTTTAATAAAGGATTATTAGATAGTCCTACTAATAGCACTGTCCCATCAGATGTTTTAGAGGCTTTATACGGGAATAGTGATCATTTACCAATTATTGCGAAATTTATTGTAGATAATACAATGTCTGTAAATGATTATTCTCTTCCTATTAATTACTATATGATTGATAATAAATTATATATAAATTTTATTAATCCTTCTTATACGGATATGTCTATTAAAATATTAGATGTGCAGGGTAGACAAGTATATACTGACCAGATATCATCAGATATACAGCAGTATATATTAGATATGAATAATTATAATAAAGGTGTATATCTTATTGATATATATAATAATACTGGTTTTACTTCATTTAAAATTCTAAATTTTTAATAATAAATTTTACTATTAACTTTGTAAAAAATATATACAGATGAAAAAAACATTATTAATATTATTTATAGTCAGTGCAAGTGTTATGAAATTATCTTCACAAATAGATACTACGTTTGTAGAACCTAATTTGACTATAGAACCAAAATTAAGCTCTAAGCCGCAAATGTTCTTTGTTTCCTTCTATCAAAATTTATGGTTAGATATGGATAAATCTCAGAAAGATAGTATGACTTTGAATGATTTTCAACCATCTTTTGCAGCTAATTTCATTTATCCAATTATGTTAGGCAATAGTCAATTTGCTATAGCATGTGGTTTAGGGATGAAAATAGATAATATCAGATTTCAAAGTGATTTGATTTCCCAAGATTCTATTTTTTATTTTAATCCACAAAAAATTTATAAAAAACAAAAATTAGTTTTACCTTATATCTATTTACCTGTAGAGCTGTCATATACCTCAAAAGGAGAAAATACTTTTCGTTTAGCATTAGGTGGATTCTTTGGAATAAAAATTACTGATCATCTAAAGCAGATAAGTGCAGATTTTAAACAAAAAATATATAACATAGATAATTTAGAAAAATATTATTATGGTGTATATATGAGAATAGGTTATAAAATAATTAACTTAAGTATTAATTATAATCTATCTTCAGTATTTGTTAGTAATGTACCTAAAAATATGCATACATTATCATTAGGGCTTACAATGTCTTTATTTTAAAAACTTTTAATTTAGTTATTATATTCCCAAAGTAAATATAGATATAATAAACAGGAGCTGATTTAAAATCATCATAAAGAAATAGAAGAATTATTGTTTATATTTTTCAACATCTTTGATTAATACATAATGAATGAATAGTTGATTTTTATCATGCTCTAGGAGTTGGCGTCCAGATACTATTTTTAGTGCCCTTAATTACTCTTATCCATCCCATTAATGTTGCTAAATTAGCAAGATAAAAATGTGTAATAAATCTGAAAATTTTTAAAATTTTATTGCGTGGATACAGAATAAATCTGTCTATTATAGTAATCAAAATGCTGAGAACTATGATGCTAGATAGCAAAATATATAACCAATTACCTGTCGTAGCTAAAATAACTGAAAATAAAATTATTATTATTAAAAAAAATGGACCAAACCAACGTAAGACTTTATGAGAAAAAAAACAAAAACTCAATGCGTTAAATTTCAATAAAATAGAAGAGAATATAAATAAATTTTGTATAGCACCAGCAGCTATGCGTATTTTACGATTATACTCTATTTTCATGTCTGCCGTGGTTTTTTCATAGACTATAGCATCACGAGCATATATTCCCCCAAAATTATTATTTAGAATATTTAAACAAATATAAAGATCGTCCATGATCAACTTATCTTCTGGTATAGGTGAGAATAAATCTTTTCGCATAGCATAGCAACCACCAAATGAGCCCATTGCTTTTCCCCAAATGCACCCTTCGTATTCTTTGATTTTTGATTCTAATGAAATATATTTTTGCTCCGGCAAAGTGATACCATCTGCATTGTCGTTTATATTTATGATCCTGCCATCTACGAAGCCTACTTGGCGATTACTAAAATAAATGACTAACTCCGTAATAGTTTTTGGGCTAAAAATAATATTAGCGTCAGTCAAAATAAGAATCTCATTATTAGCTTTGGGAATTAGCTGGTTGAGAATGGCAATTTTCCCTTGTCTTTGAGTGAAAAAATATGGCTTTATAAAAGAGTATTTCTCTGACCATTCAGATAATATAGCGTTTGTATTATCAGTAGAGTTATCTGAGCCAATAAGTATTTCTATTTTGTCTAAAGGATAATCGCCATTTATGATAGAAGCCAATTTGTCAGATATCACTAGCTCTTCGTTGTGTGCAGCTATTATGATTGATACTTTTGGTAAAAAATCATTACTTGGTTTGCGGCATTTTTTATTTTTAGAAAAATAATGTATTAAAATTAAAATAAGAGGATATAGTAAATAATTATAAATCAATAAAATAGCACTAATCCAAAATAATATTTTAATTGCTAACATTTTACAACATTTTATAAAAATTCAACAAATCATCAGTTAGTTTTTCTAATGAAAAATGTTCTTTTACTAATTCACGTGCATTATTACCTATTTGATGCGTTATTTCAGGATTATTAATTAAGAAATTAATTGCATCGGCGAATTCATTTATTGTATCTGCTATGATAGCATGTTTATTATTCTCTATGGGAATGCCCTCTGCACCTATGCTAGTTGTAATAATAGCTTTTCCCATGGCCATACCTTCTATTATTTTCACTCTAATGCCGCTACCAGAAAAAAGTGGTACTATCAATATACTGTGTTTAGCTAAAAATTCTTTGGATGAAGGCACCTCGCCATAAAAAATAACATTGCTAAAAGTTGAGATTTTTGTTTTCAGTGCGTTATCGCAATTTCTACCTGCTATGTGTAGCTCTGCATGTGGATGATTATTCAATACTTTGTGCCATACTTTTGTCAGAAACCATTCTAATCCTTCTTGGTTTGGTAGCCAATCTAATCCTCCGATAAAAGCTAATTTATCTGTAGCATCTGAATCGTTAGTAAAAGTAAAGTAATCAGATAAATCTAAGCCAACAGGTAAAATTATTTCGGCTTTTTGCTGCCCAAGCCACTTATGTATTCTAGCATCAGGTTCAGAGATAGAGAGAAGCCCATCATAAGTATTTAAATATTTTTTTAGATAACGTCGCAAACGATTTGCTAAATTTAAAAAATAAAATTTTTTTATTGGATTGATTTCATTTTTTGCTTTTCGCTTCCAAATGTAATGCTCTATATTATGTGCTCTATATACAACTTTAGATGATGAATGCTGTCGTATGAGTGGTATTAAATGTAGCAAATACAACCCTTCTAATTGTACTATATCAAATTCATTATTCTTTAATATATTTATTAACCTTTCATTGAATTTATCTGAATAAAAACGCTCTGCTATGTATGGTGTATTCTTAAAGAAAAAATTTTTTAAAAGGTCTCGGATACGAATATTAGTATCTACGAAGCAAGTTTCAGCAATTATTTTATGTTTCAAATAATTGGGTAAATTATTTTCATCAAAGGGATGCTTGGGAGTAGTCATAGTGAATAAATAAATGTCTTGCTGAGCCTTTACCAGTCCTTCTATCATACTAGCAGTGGCTAATGCACCTCCATCATGCGATGGATAAGGAAATTTATTAGCTATGATAAGGATTCGCATGTTTTTTTTTAAAATATTTATCAAAGATAATAAGAACTTTTATAATTGATTAGCAGGTTTTATTAATATTTGATTAAATCAGATTCTTATAATCAAATACTGAAATTAACTAAATGCTTTATAAATTGTTTTGATTATTATATTAAATGTTTCTTTACTCAAACAACTTGCCAAGATCATCTTCTGTAATAGGTATTCTTTTAGTAGTATCGATTAACTGAGCAAATTTTAATTTTCTATTTTGTAATATTAAAATTTTTTCTTCTATGGAGTCTTTCACAATGAATTTATAGGAAATTACGTTTTTGTCTTGTCCTATACGATGAGTACGATTAATGGCCTGGTATTCTACTGCTGGATTCCACCACGGATCTAGTAAAAAAACGAAATCTGCTGCTGTTAGATTTATACCTACACCACCAGCTTTTAGAGACATTAGTATTAGTTTCACATCTTTATTATTTTGAAATTCATTGACTATTTGCATTCTTTCCTCCATAGGAGTACTACCAGTAAGCATCAGAAAAGGGATATCATGAGCTTCTAAATATTCTTTATAAAGATTTAAATGTTTTACAAATTGAGAGAACATTACTAGTTTATTGTCAGAGGTAATAATTTTATTAATATTTTCTATTACATCGTTAAATTTTCCGCTTTCATCCTTATAATTTTTATCAATTATAGCAGGGTGATTGGCTATCAACCTTAGTCTAGTGATACCCGATAGTATGGATAAATAAGCTTTATCAAAACCGACTTTTTGTTTAAGGTCTAGAAGATAATTACGTATTTCACTTTTCTTTTCTTCATAATAGCTAAGTTGCTCATCTGTCATTATAGAATAATAAGTGCGTTCAGTCAATGGTGGCAGTTCTTTAGCTACCATATCTTTGGTACGTCTCAGGATAAATGGACTGATGATTTGTTGTAGGCTTTTTTCTGTGCCTTTATGAGCATCTTTCTCAATAGGTATCATAAATTTTTTCCTAAAAGTATTGAGATCACCTAATAAATTAGGATTTACAAATGTCATCTGAGACCACAAATCTACTATTGTGTTTTCTATTGGTGTGCCTGTGAGTACAAATTTACGTTTAGCATTTAGTTTAGTAATTACTCTAAAAATCTTACTAGAAGGATTTTTGATAGCTTGGCTCTCGTCTAAAAAAATATAATCAAAAGTATGCTTACTAAGCATTTCGTAATCTTTTCTAATTGTCCCATAAGTAGTCAAAATTAAATCATATTTTGAGAGAATGTGAGAGTCTATTTTACGATTAGTCCCATAATACACAAAATATGATAAAATAGGAGTAGTAGTTTTTATTTCATTTATCCAGTTGTATATTAATGAAAGGGGCATTACTATTAAAACTGATAATTTTCGTTCTTTAAAAACTGTATTTTTTTCAAAATTTATAGAAGATTGTGGTATTAACTTTTGATTTTCATCTTTTTTGTATGCTAGGAAGGCTAATACTTGAATAGTTTTACCTAACCCCATATCATCGCTAAGGATACCACCAAAACCATGTTGATCTAAAAAATCAAACCAATTGACACCTTTTTGTTGATATGGTCTGAGAGTTTTTCTCACAGACGGAGGCACTTTAACATTAGCTATTTGATCTAGTTTTAATTGTTTAACGTCTACATCTATTTTTGATTTAGGTGTTGAAATTTCTCTAAAAAGTTCTATTTGTGCTTTAGATACTGATATGCTATTATGTCCATTTTGAGATAATATAGCTACTTCTTTATATTTAGCAAACCACTCCCTCGGTAATAGAGCAACCTTGCCATCTGGCAAAATGTATTCTCTTCTATTTTCTAAAATATTATTCCTCAATAAATAAAATGGTACGCTATAATCGTCAAAATACACCTCTATTTGCAAATCAAACCAATCAATACCACTTTTTTTGATTTGCTGTTTTAGCTCTACTTTGCCCAAAAAATATTTATCTTTTAATCTATCTATATCTAGCTCTATATTTTTATTAGTAAAAAGCTCTGTATTTAAGTTGATAAAATTAATATAATCATATAAAGTCTCATTTTCATTAACTTCAGTATTATCTTCATTAGTATCAATTAAGATAAAATTATTATAAAATTTATGTTTTAATCCAATGAAATTCAGATAATTTACTATGTCGTTTTCAAAATCTTTATTTCTCTTTATTTTAGAAATATTTATTAGATTATTATCATTGTTAAATACTATAAAACAATCTTTTTTTTCACCTAAAGCAATCTCTTCGTCATAATAGCGGAAAAACAAACTAAGAACAGGTTTCAGATCTAATCCAATCTCTAATCTTAAAATAGGTACAGGAGAAATAGATAATTCTTTGACGACAAAATCTCCATTTAGCTCCACTGGCAATTGTTTTTCGAGTAATGGTTTTATAAATTTATTAATATAAGTAATTTCATGAGATTGTGGTATAAAAATCTCATTTTTTTCTAAAAATGGTTCTATTTTTTTGCCATCAATACCATCTGCAGTAGTATATAAAACGCCATTATTTATTACCCAACAAGGCACATAGTTTAAAATATAAGTATTTTCTTTTGACAAATTTATATTTTTATCATTTACCTTGGTTTTTAAACTATATTTAATGCCTTCTTTGTTTCTATTAAAAATAAATATAATATCTAATGGATTAGAACTAAAATGAATTTGCTCTTCATTAATAATTACACTATCACGATCCCCTTTGTTATAGATGGGTATTCCATTTTTTTCTAATATTTCAAGGAGTTTATTGGTTTTTTCGCGAAGATAATTGGTAATTATTTTAAATTTTTTTTCATTTAAATTAGCTAATTCATATTCAATATTTAATGTGTCTAAGTGAAAAACATTAGCTATATGTAGATAAGTCATCATAGAGCATAATTCTAATGCTTTTTTAGTAGGTTCATCTATCTCAATTGATACAGTTTTTAATGTAACGGGTTTATAGGCAGCACTGAATTGACCATTTTTTAAAATAGTTACCTCATATGGCACCACCATCCAATCAAAATACTTATCTTTTACAATAGTAAAAATAATTCGTTTATCCACAGTTTTTGTATTCTTTTGCAAATATAATAATTATAGTTTAATTTAAAAAATTTATATAATAAAAAAAGCGATGTAAAGTTTTCATTTACATCGCTTTATAATTTTTTTTAGTAAAAACTATATCATCTTAAGAGCTTCTAAAGCAGCATTATAATTAGGTTCATTTGTAGCTTCTTTTACATATTCTACATATCTAACCATTCCATTAGTATCTATTATTACAACGCCACGTGCTAAGAGCATTAATTCTTCAATTAGAAATCCGTATTTTTCGCCAAATTCTCTATATTTATAATCACTTAATGTTATTACATTTTTAATACCTTCTGCAGCACAGAATCTATTAAGAGCAAAAGGCAAATCCATAGATAAAGTTAGCACTACTGTATTATCATCCATAGAGGTAGCTAATTTATTAAACGTACGTGTTTGTGTAGCACATACTGGGGTATCAATAGATGGCATAACAGATAAAATTATTTTTCTCCCTTTAAAATCATACAACCTTTTTTCATTTAAATCTTTATCTAAGACTTTAAAGTCTGGTGCTTCTATGCCAACTTTAACTAAATTACCTAATAAGGTTACTGGATTTCCACCAAATGTAATTATTCCTTTATTTCTTTCCATAATTTTTTTGTTTTTCTACAAAATTAATCACAAATAGTTTATTTTCATCACTAACTGACAAATATCACATAAATCATCAAAATTATTGAACTAAATACATTTATTTCTCGATTATTACAGGCAAGATCAATCTATCATTATCAGATTTTATTAATAGTTGATAAACACCATTACTTAAATTACTCACATCTATTTGAGAATCATTACTAATAATGACCACTCTACCTATAGCATCTATTAATTGCAATTCAGAAATATTTTTATTAGTTTGAATATAAATCATATCATTAGCAGGAATAGGATAAACTATCACATCATTATTATTATAAGATTCTATATTTACGTTATCTATTGTTATAACATTAGATGGTAAAGATTGGCAATTATTTTGTGTAACAATGACGTAATAAGTTCCATTTTCTATTACTTGATAAGTTTGATTCGTAGCACCTGGAATTGCTCCATTGACATTATACCATTGATTTCCTGCTGTAGCATTAGAATATAGAATTGGTGGATAAGAGCTTATCAAGGTAATAGTAGGTGTGGGCGGTATAGGATTTACTGTTATACTTACTTCCTCACTAGTAGCTGTACCACAATTATTAGAAACAATAACTCTATAATAATAAGTACCTAAATTATTAGCTATGAAATTATAATTAGAAGCATTAGCACCAGAAATATTAAACCATGTAATATTATCTGTAGACAATTGCCATTGTAATGAAGTCATAGGTGTTTGTCCTGTGAGTACTAGTGTAACATTATCATTCTGACATATAGTATTAGAACTAGAATTAATAATACCACCATTAGGAATAGCTTCTACATTAATAGTAATAGAATTACTAAAGACAGAACCACAATTATTTGTTACCTGTGCTCTAATATATATGGTACCAGCATTTGTAGGAGTATAATTGTAAACTGCTGAATTTGCACCAGAGATATTATTCCAGGAAATATTATTGGTAGATGTTTGCCATTGTATTGTTGTGCCACTACTATATCCTGACAATGTTAGTATGACAGAATTATTTTGGCAAATTGTTGTAATATTTGTTGATGCTGTTCCTGGTGTAGGTAAAGGATTTACAGTTATAATAATTTGATCAGAATATACACTAGTACAGCTATTAGATACTTTAGCTCTGAAATTATATATGCCAGCTGATGTAAAAGTATAATTATAAGTACTACTAGTAGCTCCTGCGATATCATTCCAATTTGTGCCATCAGTAGATATCTGCCATTGAATATTACTATTAGGAGAATAACCATTCAATGTTAAGGTCAATATATCATTTTGGCATAATTGAGTATTACTAGCACTTATAGTCCCAGCATTAGGTGTGGTTTCTACAGTTACACTTATAGTAGCTGTATTAGAGCAATTAGATGAATTAGTACCAGTTACAGTATAGATTGTAGTATTAGTAGGATATACAGTTATTGTAGAACCAGTCATACCATTACTCCAATTGTATGAAGTTGCACCACTAGCGGAGAGAACAGTATTATTGCCTGTACATATATATTGTGGATTAGCATTAATATTTATTGTGGGTAGTGCATTAACTGTGATAGAAACTGTTGCTGTATTTGTACATCCATTCAGATTAGTACCAGTTACAGTATAAGTACTTGAAGTAGCAGGTGATAAAGTTATTTGAGAACCATTCATGCCGTTACTCCAATTATAAGTGTTAGCACCACTAGCACTAAGGACAGAACTACCTCCTACACAAATAGAGCTTGGATTAGCAGAAGCACTAACTGCAGGTAATGTATTTACGGTTACCGAAACAGTGGCAGTACCAGTACATCCACCACTACTACCTGTAACACTGTATGTCGTAGTAGAAGTTGGAGATACAGTTATTGTAGAACCGGTCATGCTATTGCTCCATGAATAGCTACCTCCACCATTTGCTGTTAATACTGTGCTTCCCCCTAAACAGATATTACTAGGATTAGCAGTAGCTGTTATATTGATAGATGTATTAATATTTACCATTACAGTTGATGTATTTGTACATCCAGCAGTAGAAGTGCCAGTAACAGTATATGTTGTTGTGGTAGAAGGTGATACAGTTATTTGAGCACCATTCATGCCGTTACTCCAATTATAAGTGTTAGCACCACTAGCACTAAGGACAGAGCTACCTCCTACACAAATAGAGCTTGGATTGGCAGAAGCACTGACTGTAGGTAATGGATTTATAGTTACTGATTGAGTAATTGTATCTGAAATAGTACCATTATGTGCAATAAGTGTTACATTAATATTACCAGTAGTGTTGAATGTAACTGTAGGATTAGTTTGAGTACTAGTAGATGGATTACCTCCTGGGAAAGACCAACTATATGAAGTAGCATTTTGAGAAGTATTAGTAAATTGCACTTGTGTGCCTTGGCAAATATTAGATGGGCTGTATGTAAAAGATGCAACTGGATTTGTAGATGAAACAGTCCCTGTATCAATGACAATGTCATCTATCATCATCATAAATTTATCAGTTGCTCTATGTCGGATAGCAATATAAATTGCTTGATTATTGTAAGCAGATAAAGAATAGGTTTTTTGAGTCCATTGATTTGGTGCCGTTTCATTACTAGCAATAGCTGTAAAACTAGAAGGTTGATTATTTGTAGTAGATACCAAAACATCGTAAGTTTCATTGCCCCATGTACTGGGTTTAGGTGAATAAACCCAGAAACTAATAGAACCATTATTTCTCATTTGTATTTGAGGAGAAATAATCCAGTCATTAGATTCAGATGCGTCAGAAGGACAAATAGACACACCACATCTCTGCCCACCATGAGTAGAGAAGCATCCAGCTATAGAAGGATTAAAAGCCATAAAGCCAAAGGCTGTTTGCTCGCCAGTAAAATTACAATCACTAGAACCAAATGTAGTTTTGCCATCTCCATCATAGGATGTCCATGGAGTGAAGTTTGTACTCCAGTCAGCACATGCTTCGAAATCTAAACTAAAACCAGCTCCTTGCCACCAAGTAGTAGCCTGAGCTGTTAAACCACTAGAATAATTATTACCTGTAGCAATTGAAAATATTTTGTAATAATAAGTTGTGCCTGCATTTAATCCAGTGTGTGCAAAAGATGTATTTGAACCTTTATATATTACGGTACCGCCACCAGATAATGTTTGACCTGTTGTATAATTTGTACCATTTGTGGGTGTACCAAAAGTATTAGTCGTGTTATATACTAATAGTACAGGATTATTACTAGAGTTTAAACTCCATGATAAATTAATTTGAGATTGTGATATAGCTGCAGCAGTGAAATTTTGAGGATTATTCACACCAGAAGGATTATTAGGATCATAACCATCTAAAGTAGTTGGGTTAGTACCTAATGGGTCTAACCATGGTTGCAATTTTTTGTCATTGCTAGTACCATTAGCATCCCAATGTTTAGAAAATTTACCATAATAATCTGTAGCTGTAGATTGATTACTACAATCAGAATTTCCACCAGTAAGGGTTCCTATTACTCTTTTGTTATTATCAAATAATGGAGATCCACTACTACCACCTTCTGTTACGCCCCAACCATTAGTAGTTTGTGCCCATTTTACTACCCAATGGGCACTACTCATACCTCCACTCCAACTATCAGTAGTTAAAGTCTGTGTATAAGTAGATATTTTTTTTGCATCTCCAGAAGGATGATGAATACCAACACCACTTGGACTAGCTGTAGTAGATTTACTCCAGCCATTGTAATATGGATTCCATGACAATGAAGGGGAAGAACTCAAAAGCAACAATTGAAAATCACTACCCCCAGAGATATCTCCACCAGCCTTGTATGTACATCCTGTGATTACATTATCGGGAGGTGTTCCTGTATTAGGGCAACCAGGACGTTCGTAATTAAAATAAAACTGCCATACATTTCTATCTGCAGCAGTTGCATCTCCACCACAATGATATGCTGTCAAAAAATATGGTGTTCCATCATTAGCTGTATTATTTATTAAAGTGCCACTACATAAATACCATGAAGAGCCTTCTCTAAAACTAATGCGTGCTACACCTCGTTTCTGCACTTGCCAATTGTCTCCTTCAGGAGAACAATTTATATTTACTTGGCATGATTGCGCATCTCCTAAATCTTTATCTGCTTTTTCTTCGTAATAAATATATACTATCTCTGATAAATGCAATCGAGACAAAGCAAGGCTATTCTGTTGTTTTACAAAGATCAATGTAATCTCTTGTCCATTTATTGGAATTGTAGAATACATCCTCGATGTTTTATTTTCTGTTTCAGTAATCGGACCTATAACTTGGCCACTCTCATTTGCTATATATATAGCATCTCCTGGTTGTAAATAGAAATCATCAAAGACGAAACCAACTTTTTTTGCATCTTCAGCATATATTTTATACCTATAAATATAATATCCATCTTCTTCTATCGGAGTAATATCATTTAGTAAATTTAGATCTATAGGTAATGAAAAACCAATTCGTCTTGGTAATTTTTGTAATTCTCTGATAGAATCTTCTTGTTTTATCGTTTGCCAATTAAAATTAGATTTTAAAATAGAATAGCTAAAATCTACATCAGTAACTCTACTTAGCCATGTTTGATTTTGAATCTTTTGTGATATGGGTACTATTCGCCCATCATTTTGACTATTCTGACCATAAATAAACAAAGAAAAACTAAACAAAATAATTAAAAATACTGTTTTTTTCATACTTATAAATTTTATTTTATTACAAAGTTAAAAAATATTTTTAAAAAATAAATGATATTTTTGCAAATATTAAAAATTAATTTCAATAATATGTCTCACATTTTACGTGTAGTGCCTACTCCAATTGGTAATTTAGAAGATATCACTATTAGATCATTAAATTATTTTAAACAAGCTGATCTTGTAATTTGCGAAGATACTAGATCTGCAAATAGATTGTTTAGAATGTTGGATATTGATTTATTTGATAAAAAATTTCTAAGTTATCATAAAGACAACGAACATAGAATAGTTGATATGCTAATAAATGAAATACAAATATATACTTTCCCAGTTTTATTGAGTGAGGCTGGTATGCCAGCTATTAGTGATCCTGGTTATTTATTAATAAGAAATTGCATTAAAGCTGGTTTAGAGATTGAAGTAATACCTGGTGCCTCTGCGGTATTAGTAGCTTTAGTGGGTAGTGGATTACCTTGTGACAAATTCCATTTTGAAGGATTTTTACCTACAAAATCTGGACGAAAACAGAGACTAGAATTTATAAAAAATTATCCTTTTACATCTGTGATTTATGAATCTCCATATAGAATAAATAAAACTCTACAAGAGATGTTAGAATTTTTCAGCCCAGATCATCCTATTGCTATTGGCAGAGAATTAACTAAAATGCATGAAGAATTTATCAGAGGGCAACTATCAGAAATCATTGAACAGACTAAAGATAAAAAATGGAAAGGTGAAATTGTTTTAGTTATCGCAGGGAAAAATATTAAAAATATTTAAAAAAATATTATTCTCTATATTCTCTTAAAAATATATTACAATATTTATTTAAATGCTATATTTATATTAATTTTATTTTTATTTTACATATATGATTTTGAATTCTCATAAATAAATACACTTTATTAAAAAATATTAAAATCACTTAAAATTTGAATCAATAGAAGGATTATAAAGTATTAAATTATCATTAAAAATATTTTTTAATTTCATATAAAAAATATTTTATAATCAAAAATTTATATATATTTGTAAAAAAATTAATATGAAAAGGAATATAATTCTGTTAGAATTGGGTTTGTTATTAATGAGTGTGAATTTATTTTCTCAAGCTTATCTTATAAATAATTGTTATTCAATAGTCTCAAACAATGCATACCTTATTGTAAATGGCCATTTAAATAATCAAAGTAGTGGAAATCTTTATCTTACAGGTACTAATTCTAATGTTATAATACAAAATAACATAACTAATAATGGCACAATAAATAGCTATGGTATAATAGATCTATACGGAGATTGGATAAATAACTCTACATATACACATAATAATACCAGTTATGTGTATTTAAAAGGAGCAAATCAAAATATAGGAGGTAGTACTACTACTACTTTTTATAATCTTTATTTGCAAGGTACAGGAGTTAAAACTTTAGGAAATAATCAAAATGTTGATGGTACACTAAACTTAAACGATAGAGAATTAGCAACTCAAAATTACACGATGACAATAAATAATACTACAGCAGGTGCAATTCAAAGAACTACAGGGTTTGTTAGTAGTACAGTTGGAGGAGGATTAGCTAGAGCTACTAATAGTACAAGTACATATTTATACCCGGTAGGAGTTAGTGGCAAATATAGGCCAGCAGACATAACGCCATCTTCAACATCATCTGCTACTTTTAAGGTACGTATGGCTAATGGAGATGCGAGTGGTGAAGGATACAATAGAAATAATAAAGCTGCAGATGTATGTGATGTAAATTCTTCATTTTTTCACATTATGCAACGTACAAGTGGATCAATTAATGCTAATATAAAAGTGTATTACGATAATTCTACTGATGGTAGTTGGGATAAAGTAGGTAATTGGAATGGTAGTTTATGGAATAATTATACAGGGTCTAGTACTAGTAGTGGAAGTCCATTGTATTATGGTAGTGCAAATAATGTTAGTTTATCAAGTTCTACACCCATAGCATTAACTAAAAATGCACCTGTATTAACAGTAAGTGCTAGTACAAATCCAATATGTAATGGAGCAAGTACTGTACTAACAGCAAGTGGAGCAAATACTTATAGTTGGTCACACAGTTTGGGTACGGGAAATACTAAAACTGTAACACCTACAAGTTCCACAACATATACTGTAACAGGTACCTTAGCTAATGGTTGTAGTAGCACTACATCTATAAGCGTAACTGTAAATCCATTACCATCAGTTACTGCATCAGCAAGTCCAGCAGCAATATGTAATGGAGCAAGTTCAGTATTAACAGCAAGTGGAGCAAATACATACAGTTGGTCACACAGTCTAGGTACAGGAAGTTCCAAGACAGTATCACCGACCAGTACAACGACATATACAGTTACAGGAACTACAACAGCAGGATGTACTGGAACAGCGACAGTAAGTGTTACAGTAAATCCATTGCCATCAGTTACTGCATCAGCAAGTCCAGCAGCAATATGTAATGGAGCAACTTCAGTACTAACAGCAAGTGGTGCAAATACTTATAGTTGGAATACAGGAGGCAATACAGCCAGCATAACAGTTACACCAAGTGCAACGACTACATACTCCGTGACAGGAACAAGTACAGCGGGATGTACAGGAACAGCAACAGTAAGTGTCACGGTAAATTCTTTGCCAACAGTTAGTGTTTCAGCAAGTCCATCAGCAATATGTAATGGAGCAAGTTCAGTATTAACAGCAAGTGGAGCAAATACATACAGTTGGTCACACAGTCTAGGTACAGGAAGTTCCAAGACAGTATCACCGACCAGTACAACGACATATACAGTTACAGGAACTACAACAGCAGGATGTACTGGAACAGCGACAGTAAGTGTTACAGTAAATCCATTGCCATCAGTTACTGCATCAGCAAGTCCAGCAGCAATATGTAATGGAGCAACTTCAGTACTAACAGCAAGTGGAGCAAATACTTATAGTTGGTCAGGAGGATTGGGAAGTGGAGCAAGTAAAACAGTAACACCAAGTGCAACGACGACATACACAGT
>Ga0208041_1000340_pt1 | contig 49497 bp, 50 predicted proteins | sample AD_SCU002_MetaG_FD_184453 | JGI IMG/M metagenome (GOLD analysis project Ga0208041, IMG submission 184453) | Active sludge microbial communities of municipal wastewater-treating anaerobic digesters from China - AD_SCU002_MetaG (SPAdes) (version 2) | ecosystem: Engineered > Bioreactor > Anaerobic...
CGCCGGCAGGTTCTCGGGCTGGACGCTCACCACGTCGGCGGAAGCACCAAGGATATCCGCCATCCGCTGGATCGCGTAGACGGCGGCAAGCCCGGCCGCAAACACCAGCCGCTCGACGCCGTCCTGGATATGCTCGACGCCGATGACCCGGATCGGCCCGATCTCACCCGTTGCCCGGACGTGCGTCCCCGCACACGCCTGCACCTCGGCGCCGACCTGCACCGTCCTGATCTCCCGGCCCGGCGGCACCCCGCCCTGGTAGAGGTCGAACCCGTACTTCTGCTCGGCCTTCGTCCGCTCCTCGATGCAGATGTAGACCGGCAGGTCCGCCATCACCATCCGGTTCGCCTCGATCTCGATCCGCCGGAGTTCGTCGGGCGTGATGTGCCGGTAATGCCGGACGTCCAGGCGGGAGGTCTCGCTCCCCTTCTGGGCGCCCGCCTGGTGCACGTGGGCGCCGAGCACCTTCTTTGCCGCGTGCAGGAGGACGTGGGTCGCCGTATGGTGGCGCATCAACGACAACCGCCGCTCCTCGTCCACCATCCCCTTCACCCGGTCGCCGCGCTTCAGGGGGCCTCCCGTCACCCGGTGGAGGATCACCTCCCCGATCTTCACGGCCTCCTCCACCCGCACCATGCTCTCCGACGTCACCAGGGTGCCGGTATCGGACGGCTGGCCGCCCCCCTCCGGGTAGAAGAGGGTCTGGTCCAGCACCGCCATGCCGTCGAAGTAGTCGAGCACCATCGCCTCGAACTCGACCTCGCAGGGGAGCTCGTAGTAGAGTTTCTTCGTCGGGGGGAGCGTTGCCGCCCGCTCGCGGTAGGGGGCGAGCGGATCCGCCCCTTCCGCCTCCTTCTGCGCCTCCGAGTGTATGTCGGCTATCAGCGAGTAGAAGTTGTCGGGGATCTCCACGACGGCGCCCTCGGCGGCCGCGACCTCCTTCACCATCTCGGGCGGTATGCCGTGCGAGTCGTACAGGGTGATGACCTCCGCGAGGGGCACGCGGGAGCTCTTCGCCCTGTAGTTCCGGGCGATCTTCTGGACGATCCGGGTCCCGCGCTCGAGCGTGCCCGCATACCGCGCCTCCTCGCTTGCCACGATCTCCCTGACCACATCGACGTCCTGGCTGAAGTCCCCGACGGCCTGCATCTGCGCCTCCACGAGGTCGGCGAGATCCTCGTCCATCGAGAGATCGTTCATCATCCGGAGCGTCCGGCGCAGCACCAGCCTGGCGAGGTACCCCTCGCGGACGTTCGAGGGGACGATGCAGTCGCCGAGCATGTAGGCGAGGCAGCGGGTGTGGTCGGCGATCGAGTAGATCTTCTCGATCGGGACGACGATCCGCTCCAGCCGCTCGACGGGCACGCCGATCGCATCGGCGACCTTCTTTCGGAGGTTGTAGAGGTTCGTCCCGGATATGTCCATCACCCCGGCGAACCGGGCGCTGAGCCCCATGATCTTCATGAACTCCGGGTTGTCGAGGAGGTTCTCGAGGTGGGCCGACCGCATCAGCCGGCTCACCATCTCCGGGAAGACCGCATCGTAGATCGTCGGCGAACCCTTCGATGCCCAGACGAACCGCTCGAGGCCGTAGCCGGTATCGACGATCTGCAACCGCATCGGGTAGTAGGGAACCCCGTTCACATCGACGGGCGGCTGATTGGTCTTCTGCCGCCCGAGGTTCATGAAGACCAGCGTCGCGACCTCAAGGCCCCCGATGAGCACCTCGACGGAGGCCCCGGCGTTCCCGCCGCCGTACCAGGGGTGCTCCTTGTAGCTGACCCGGGAGAGATCGCCCCCGATGGACGCGATGAACTCGTCGCAGAGGGCGACCGTCTCGTCCTTCCAGTAGATCTGCTCTTCAGGGGTGTTGAAGGCGTGGTGCGCCATCATCTCAAAGAGCGTCAGGTGGCGCCCCGACCTCCCCACGGAGTCGAGGTCGTTTAAGCGGATGCAGGGCTGGGAGATGGTGAGCGGGTTTGCCGGCGGCGGGACGACCCCGCTCGTGACGAACGGCTGGAAGTCGGCGATGGACGCGATCGTGAGGTAGATATCGTCTCTCCACCGGGCGGCGACGGGGTACCGCTCAAGGCGGGTATGCCCGTGCCGCTCGAAGAACGAGAGGAACGCCTCCCGCATCTCATCAACGGTATGGGGTTTGAAGACCGGATTGCCGATGAAGTTATACGTCACACACGGAGCGTCGCCGCAGAACTCCTGTTCGGGGTCCCGGGTCCAGAAGGCCGCCCCGCAACTCTTGCAGACCTTCCGCTCAAATCCTTGAGATCGGAAATAATCGAGCGTATATTCTTCTTCGAGCATTGAAAATCACGTAGTACAATCAGGTATGACCGGAACGGATATAGTTGTTTGCGAAAAAGTCGCTCACCGCTTCCAGACGTCCTGGTACCAGAGATCGTAGGATTCATAGAGCCCCGTCCGTTCTGCGATGCGCACCGCAAGAATGTGCCAGCATTCGCGTCCCCGAAAGAGGAAATCGCTGCAGGTGCAGAAGTCCTCCTCGACGATGTACTCGTCGCTGTGGCCCACCACGACGAAGAAGTCCAGGTAGCGCTTCACCTGCCCCGCGTCGACGGCAGCGAGCGCCTTCCTTCCCCGTTCGCCGTAGACCCGTTCGATACAGGCGCGGAATTCCGGCGTCAGCGCCCTGTCCCGCTCCATCTTCTGCCAGATGCCGCTCATGGAATTACCACTACGTGTGGCGGATCAGGGATATAATGCCACCCCATGCGGGACGCGAGCGCCTCCATGGCCGGGGCCTCGAGCGCGTAGTGGGTGGCCTCAAGGCAGGGGAGGGGCGATGCCCGCGCCACGCTGTGTTTCAGTTCCGCCGAGAGGAAGGCCTCCGCCCCAAGATCGGCGGCCTCCCGGAGGAGATCGGGGTCAAACCCGCTCCCCCCCACGACCGCGAGGCGCCGGATCGTACCCACCTCCCCGTAGACCCGTATCCCCCCGCCCGGGAGGCGGCGGGCGATCTCCTCCGGAGCGAGGGAGCAATTCCCGACGACGCCGGCGGTCATCCGCTCCGTCCCGGAGAGATCGAGCCGGGCCGCGAGGACGTCGTTGACGCCGCCGGCGGCATGGTCGAAGTTCGTGTGCATCACATACAGGTTCATGCCGGCGGCAAGAAGCGTCCGGAGCAGGCGCGCCGTCGGACCCCTGACCGCCGTGACCGGGTTCCAGAGGGGCGTGTGGTGGACGACCAGCATATCCGCACCGGCCCGGACTGCGGCTCCGGCCACGTGCTCTGTGGCGTCGAGCGCACAGCAGACGGTCCCGATCTCTTCCTTCCCCTCGACGATGAGGCCGATCCTCCCGGCGTCGTAGTCTTCGGCCATCTCAGGCGGAGCGACCTGCTCCATTGCGGTGACGAACCCATGGATATCCATACAGTATCCCTGGGGGCCTCCCGGGATAAAAAGGGTGGACGGGTGCACCGGTTCGCAACACCCTCAAGGAAGGAGAGCACCGGTCGGGTTTCGCACTCCCCTGAAGGCCGCACCGGGGGCCGCACCGGGGCACGGCTCATCCCGCGGGAGGCCGCGGAGAGGGGGTTTCCGGCGGCTACAGGATCTTTGCGCGAGCTGACGGCGAAGGGTGGTGAGCCGGGCCGGGCTGCCGGGTCCCGGAGACGTGTCAGTTTGCCCCCTCTATGTTTGCATCCCCGGGCACGGCCTTCCCACGGTCCACTCCATGGGGAGATCCCGGGGGAAGAACCGGGCCCAAGCTTGCCCTTCCCGGTCCCCTCTGGAAAACCGGTGCCACCGCTCCCGGGCACGGCTTCCCATCGGATATCGCAAGCACTGCCCCCGCCCCACCCAGGGGCGGGGGAGGAGCGCCGGAGGCGCGGGCGGGGTGGGGATGCCGGAGAGCGGCATATGAGTATCTACCTGCGGGGAGGCGCGGGAGGGGTGGGGATACCGGAGAGGAGTACGGGTACCCCCCCTGCGGGATGCCGGAGAGCGACATATGAGTATCTACCTGCGGGGAGGCGCGGGCGGGGTGGGAGGTGCCGGAGAGGAGCGTATGCGTATCCTCCCGGGGGAAACATCCGGAGCCGGCACCGGCTACGCCCGGGCAGAGCCTGATACCACGAAACCGGTGCACGGGGAGCCCCGGGGCCGCGCAGCCCCGGTCAGGGTACCCGGGGACGATCGGATTTATCTGGCGGAGGAGAAGCGGCAATTCCGCTGAAAGTCGAAGGAGATCGCGCGTATCATATAGAAATAGTTATCCCTGATTAAACTGACGTACCCTCGTCGTCAATCGGAGAATCGATTATGCCAAAGACTCTTATTATCGGAATAGCGCTCCTCTTCCTCTGCGCCGGCATTCCTGGCGTATCAGCGGTCGGGGGAGACCAGGGATGGTACCGCGTCAACTGCAACATCGCCGGTGCCGATGTCTACTTTGACGGAGAATACGTGGGCACCACCGCGTACAGCGGCACGCTCGATGTCCCGGTCTACACCACCGGCACGCCCTACACCAACATCAGGGTCGAACGGAGCGGTTACCAGACATACACGGGAAAACTGCCCGGAGAACCCACAAAGGGTGCTATCGCGGACGTTTACGTGACGCTGCAGCCGGTCGAGACCGTCGGTTCGATCCACGTCACGTCGAACCCCTCGGGTGCGGCGATCTACTTAAACGGGAACTACCGGGGTGTTGCGCCGCTCACGATCAAGGACCTCGCTCCCGGCACCTACACCCTCGAGGCCGACCGCTCGGGCTACCAGTCTGACCGGACCACCATTACGGTCAGGGCCGGAAAGCAGTCGGACTTCCAATTCACCCTGACGCCCATCCCGCAGTATGGATCGGTCAGCATCACCTCAAACCCCTCCGGCGCCTTCGTCTACATGGACGGGGTCTACAAGGGCCGCACGCCCCTGACGCTCTCCAGCGTCTCGGCAAAGGCCCACAACATCGAGCTCGATCTCGCCGGCTACTACGACTGGAAGACGACCGTCTCTGTTGCGGCCGGCGTGACCCGGTACGTCAACGCCCAGATGGCCCCCATCCCCTCCGAGACCACCGGGCGTATCGACGTCGTCTCCTCCCCGGCAGGCGCGGACGTCTACCTTGACGGCGTCCACCAGGGCAAGACTACCTCGCCGGGACCGTTCACGGTATCGAACGTCCGGGTCGGGACCCACACCGTGAAGATCGGCATGGCCGGATACCAGGACTACACGACCACGGTCGATGTCAGGGGAGCGACGACGAGCTACGTCAGTGCGGCCCTCCAGCCTGCCCCGGTGAGCGCGACCGGCTCCATCGCGGTCACCTCCTCCCCCACGGGCGCCGAGATCTACATCGACAACGCCTATAAGGGCATCACCCCGCTGACCGTCGACGGCGTTGCCGCCGGCACCCATGCGGTCCGGGTGGCCCTCGCCGGCTACAGCGACTGGTCGACCAGCGTCCAGGTCGGCGCCGGAAGCACCGCATCGGCATCGGCATCGCTCTCGGCCGCGCCGACCCCGACGGCGAAGGCGGGTATGGCGCCCTTTGCCGTCGTAGGGGCGCTCGCCGCCCTCGGGCTCCTCGGAGCCCGGCGGAAGCAGAACTGATCCCCGACAACCCCTCTTTTTCCGGCCGGGCGAGCGTCCCGCGGGACCCCTCGTGCACCGGGCAATCAACGCCATAATCACCCTCCACCGTCAGCTCACGCCCTGCCGCGGATCAACCCGGGGGGCGGGAGGTTACCCGCCGCATCCCGGACGCCGTATTACCGAAAGTAATAGTCAACACCTATAAATATTCCAAAATGGATATACGTTCATGGAAAAGTCCCTCGACCTCATCAATGCCCGGATACGCGACGGCAGCGCACGAGTCGTTACCGCCGACGAGATGCCGGCTATTGTCGACGAGTTAGGAGAGGAAGGGGCACTGGAGGAGGTCGACGTCGTCACGACCGGGACGTTCGGGGCGATGTGCTCCTCCGGTGCGTTCTTCAACTTCGGGCACGCCGACCCCCCCATCAGGATGGAACGCGTCTGGCTCAACGACGTGGAAGCCTACGCAGGGATAGCGGCGGTCGACGCCTACCTCGGCGCAACCCAGGAGGCCGACACCCAGGACCGGGTCTACGGCGGCGCCCACGTCCTCGAAGAACTCGTCGCAGGAGGCACCGTCGAACTGCGGGCGACCTCCCACGGAACCGACTGCTACCCGCGCCGGAGCATCACCACGGACCTGCTGCTCGAGGATATGAACCAGGCGATCATGGTCAACCCGAGAAACTCCTACCAGCGCTACAACGCGGCGACGAACACCACCGACCGGACGCTCTACACCTACATGGGCGCGCTCCTCCCGCGGTGCGGCAACGTCTCCTACTCCGGCGCCGGAACCCTCTCGCCGCTCGCAAACGATCCCGGTTTCCGGGTCATCGGGAGCGGCGTCCCGATCTTCCTTGCCGGTGCGGAGGGGATGGTCGTCGGCGAAGGCACCCAGCACTCGGCAGGCGGCGGCTTTGGGACGCTGATGGTGACGGGGGACATGAAACGGATGCGGCAGGAGTTCCTGCGGGCGGCGGTGATGAACGGCTACGGCGTGACGCTGTATATCGGCGTCGGCGTCCCGATACCGGTGCTTGATACCGGCATCGTCCGGAGCACCGCGGTGCGGGATGAGGATATCCTGACCGATGTCATCGATTACGGCACCCCCCGGCGGGACCGCCCCTCGATGGCGACGGTCAGTTACGCCGACCTCAGGAGCGGGACCATCGAGATCGGCGGCGAGGCGGTCAGGACGTCGTCGCTCTCCAGTCAGCGGCGGGCCCGGGCGGTGGCGCTGGAACTGAAAGACTGGGTCGAGCGGGGGAAGATGGAACTTACGCTCCCCGTCCGGCGGCTCGACCCGGCAAAACGCGCAAAACCCATGCGGGAGACGGCCATCACCCCCCGCGTCCGCGACATCATGAACCGGCAGGTGATCAGCATCACGGAGGACGAAGAGATCCGGGTGGCCGCAAAGCGGCTCTTACGGGGCGAGACGAACCATCTCCCGGTCCTCAACGGCAACGGCACGCTTGTGGGGATCATCACGACCTACGACGTCTCAAAGGCAGTGGTGAACGACGGGCGGCTGCGGCAGGTCAGAGACATCATGACCCGGCAGGTGATCAAGACGACCCCCGACGAGCCGGTGGACATCGCCGCCCGGAAACTGGAGCAGAACAACATCAGCGCGCTCCCGGTGGTGGACGCGACGGACCGGGTGGTCGGCATCCTCTCGGCGATCGATCTCGGCAAACTCTTCGGCGGGAGGCGGCAGCGATGAAACTCCTGCTGACATTCTCCCGGCGGGGGCAGCACGACCCGGGAAGGGAACCGGTGATTGCCCGGGTGGTGAAGGAGACCGGCGTCCTCGTCAACGTCGAGAAGGCGAACATCGACTCGATGGCCGGCGAGGTGCTGATCGACATCCCCGATAAGGACGCGGACCTCGTCCGGCGGCGCCTCGAAGAGATGGGGGTCGCGGTCAGGGTTATGGAGAACGCCATCGCCCTCGACGAGTCGGAGTGCGTCGACTGCGGCGCCTGCATCAGCATCTGCCCCCAGGAGGTCTTCTCCTTCGACGACGGGTGGCGCCTCCAGGTGGGCGCCGCACGGTGCGTCCTCTGCGGCAAGTGCATCCGGGCGTGCCCCCACTCGGCCCTCTCGCTCCAGGGATGATCCGGGAGCACTTCGAGTTCCGGCAGACGATCGCGACGATCCTTGCCGACGATCCCCGGCACATCGCGGCGGCAAAGTCCGGTATGCTCGCCGCCCGGCATGAGGTCGAGCGGCAGATCGCCCTCGACCCCTATTTTTCGGCGACGTTCGAGCCGTACACCCCGAAAAACCCGCAGAGGACCGTCGGCCGGATGGCGCGGGCCGCAGCAAGAGCCGGGGTCGGCCCCATGGCGGCCGTGGCGGGCGCCATCGCCTGGGCCGGGGTGGAGGCGATGGCCGGGGCCGGCGCGTCCTTCGGCCTCATCGACAACGGGGGGGATATCGCCCTTGTGAGCGACCGCGAGGTAACGGTAGGCATCTATGCAGGCGCATCCCCCTTAAGCGGGCATATAGCGTTCCTGATCCCGCCAGAGGAGGAGATCCTCGGCATCTGCACGTCGTCGGCGACGGTGGGCCCGTCGATCAGCTTCGGCGTCGCCGACGCCGTGACGGTCTTTGCCCCCGACGTCGCCGTTGCGGACGCCTGGGCGACGGCGATCTGCAACCGGATCAGGGCAGACGACACCTCCGTCCTCGACGCCCTCGCGGGGACGGGCGCCCGGGGCGTGCTCGCCATCATCGGGGATGCCGTGATCCGCTGGGGGGACCTCCCGCGGATCGTGCGGGCAAAGGTCGACGAACGGCTGATCACCGCCGGGAGACCGCCGACCCGGGGAACCTGATATCCTTCTCGGGGCTGGTTCACGCCGAGGAGGCGTGAACTTTCGTCTCCCTGCCTCGTTGCCCCGCAAACGCCGTGCGGTGACTTCGTGCGATAGTGCATCGGTTCCGGATTATCGGACGCCGCTCCCCGCGATGAGCGGGGGCAGTGATTGCGATATTCGGGGATGAATCGTGCCGGGAAGCGGCGTGGTCGAACGTTGCGAGCCCCGTTTCCCATTCCCCGCGTCTTCGCATGAGCCAATCTGCAGCGGGCGGTCTTCACGCCGGGTTGATCGTCCGGCATCGCTGCACTACAGGTGTTCCTCCAGGTATTCGAGGGTCTCCTCGTATGCCCGCTCCCCCTCAAACCGCGCGAGCGTATTCTCCCCGTCGGTGATGACGAGGGCGGGCGTCCCGCCTATGAGGTAAAAGACCAGGTCGTAGATATCGACCTCGTCGATGACGATCCCCCGGGCGAGGTCCGACGCCGCGTGGAGCTGCAGCCGCTCCACCGCGAGGTCGTCGGGCGTCTCCCGGAAACAGTAGTAAAAGACCTGATAGGCGTTGAGGAGGTCGGAGGCGAGCAGCGCTCCCCGGGTCTCTCCGTCAAGCGCATCAAGCCTCTCCGCAAGGCGTTCATCGTCGTCGTCGCTCGCCTCAAAGAGCCTCTCGGCAAGGTCCGCCAGTTCCTTATAATCGGCCATACGTCGTCCCACCATACCCCGGTGCCGCCCCGCGCCCCCTTCCTCCCGGAGAACCGCCCTGATAGCGGCCCGCACGGCCGGAACGGTGCGGGCGGCGCATGAATAAGTATATCGGTCCGCCCGGAAAAAAGAATAGGTGTGCGTGAGGAAGATCTGGACTGGACCGTATACCACCGGATTCCCGAAAACGGCAGCATTACGGCCCGGGACCTGGTAGCAGCCACCGGGTTTGAGCCCGGTGCGGTCATGGCATCGCTTGAGCGCCTCGAGCACTATCTCCTGGTCCGGCGGTCCGGCGATGGGGTGCGGCTCCTCTCCATCCAGGAGTCGCTGATCGAGTGCCAGTGCCGCCATACGACGGAGGACCTCCCGTTCGTCATCGAGAACGGCGTCATCAGGGCAAAGAGGAGAGAGGATTGAGCGGCGCGCCCACCGTAGCGGTGCTCCGGATAGGCCACCGGCCCGAACGCGATCAAAGGGTGACGACCCACGTCGGGCTCGCGGCGCGGGCACTCGGCGCCCGGGGGATGTACCTCGCGGCAGACGACCCCGGCGTCATCGCGAGCATCGGGGATGTGGCCTCCCGGTGGGGGGGAGACTTCTTTGTGGAGAACGACGTGCCGTGGCGCCGGTGCATAGGGGACTGGAAGGCCGGCGGCGGCAGGGTCGTCCACCTCACGATGTACGGGCTCCGGATGACCGACGTCATCGACGATATCCGGCGCGAAGAACGGGTGCTCGTCGTGGTGGGGGCGGAGAAGGTGCCGGGGGATATCTACGGTCTTGCCGACTACAACGTCTCCGTGACGACCCAGCCCCACTCGGAGATATCGAGCCTCGCCCTCTTCCTCGACCACCTCTTCGAGGGAAAAGAACTCAACCGGGAGTACCCGGACGCGAAGATCCGGATCGAGCCGGCGAAAGCAGGCAAAAAGACGGTGGAGCGGTGAAGGGCCGGGTGCTGGTTGCCGGGTTCGCCACGCGGCATGTGGCGCAGTCGGCCCATCGGGCCGGCTACACGGTCTACGCCGTCGACCATTTCTGCGACCAGGACCTCGCCTGGTGCACGGAGGACCGTCTCCCGTTCGACGAGCTCGCCGACCTCCCGGAGAAGATCGCCGAACTCGCCGCCCGCCACCCGGTCGACGCGCTCGTCGTCGCCTCGGGCGCCGAGGCCGTCGGGACGACGATCCCGCTCTGCGGGACGCCGCCCGCGAAAGTGGAGCGGTTCCTCGACAAACTGGAGATCCAGCAGTTCTTCGAGGGGCTGGACGTCCCGGTCCCGCCGCTCGCGGGGGACGGTCGCTACCCGGTGATGGTCAAGCCGCGCCGGGGAGCGGGAGGGTGGCGGAACGCCGTCGCGCGGACCGAGGAGGACCTCCGCCGGTGGGAGGAGACCTGGCCGGACGTGCCCTACGTCGCACAGCGCCTCGTCGACGGGATCCCGTCAAGCGTCTCCTGTGTCGCGGACGGCCGGCGTGCGCGGGCTATAGCAGTCAACCGGCAGATCCTGCGAGGCGAGGGCGAGTGCGCGCACGGGTTTGCCGGGTCGGTCACCCCGTTCTCCCACCCGCTTGCCGGGGAGATGATCGCGTGCGCGGAACGGATTGCTGCCGCGAGCGGCTGCGTGGGCTCGGTCGGGATCGACTTCATGGCCGGGGAGAGACCCTGGGCGATCGAGATCAACCCCCGGTTCCAGGCCACCCTCGATACCGTGGAGATGGCGACCGGAGAGAACGTCTTTGCCATGCACGTGGACGCCTGTCGCGGGGTTCTCCCGGCGGCGAGGCCCGCGGCGCGAAGGGTCGCGGTCCGGCGGATCCTCTTTGCGGAGCGGGACATGCGGCTTGATACGGACCTCTCGGCGCTTGCGCCGCACGTCGCCGACATCCCCTGGCCCGGGACGGAGTTCGAGGAGGGCCACGCCGTCGTGAGCGTCTTTGGGTGCGCGGAGACGGAGGCGGCGGCACTTGTGGATCTCGAGCGGAACGCCGCGGCCGCCCGGAGATTGATCGGGGAGTGAACCACCCCGGGGAACAGGAAAGGGAATTAAGGGTTGAGCGCACAGTATGGTGGGTATCGATCCCGAACGCCTATTATATAATATCATCTGCGGGGGAGAATGAATCATGGTATCCATCACTGAACTCTTAAACGATCCGGCAATCAACGCCTATATCCTGCGACTGATCGGAGAGGAAGGCATCGAACTTCTCAGGCGGTTTCCCGAAGAGGGGGAGCACAGCGACGAGGAGCTCGCCGAGAAGACCGGGGTCAACCTCAACACCGTCCGCCACACCCTCTACACGCTCTACGAGAAGCGTCTCGCCGAGTACCGGCGCCTGAAGAACACCGAGACCGGCTGGCTCACCTACCTCTGGCACCTCCGCATGGACCGCCTCCACGACGTGATCGAGGAGGAGATCCGCGACGTGCTCGAACACCTCGACGCGCGGCTCACCTACGAGGAGAAGAACGACTTTTACATGTGCAAGGACTGCGGCGTCATCTATACGTTCACGGATGCGGCGAGCTGGAACTTCGAGTGCCCAAACTGCGAGAAGATGCTTGAACACTTCGACAACGAGCTCATCGCCACCGCCCTCCGGCGGAGGGTCGACAGGATCAAGGAGAGCCTCGGGAGTGCGTGAAGAGGACTGCATCGCCCTCCTCAGACGCGCCGGGTGCTCCGAGGACGTCATCGCGCACTGCCGGGCGGTGCGCGACCTTGCGCTCACCTACGCCGCCGACCCCCTGGTCGACCGCGATCTCATCGAGGCCGGCGCCCTCCTCCACGACATCGGCCGGGGGGTGACGCACGACCTTCGTCACGCCGAAGCGGGCGGCGCGATATGCCGCTCGTTCGGTCTTGGTGAGGCGATCGCCGCAATCGTCGAGCGGCATATCGGCGCCGGGCTGACGGCCGACGAGTGCTCGCTCCAGGACCTTGCACCGCGCGACTGCGTGCCTCAGACGATCGAGGAGAAGATCGTCGCCCACGCGGACAACCTGGTGAAGGGGACCCGCGTCATCACGATGGAGGAGCGGATGGGGTACGCAATCGCCCTCCCGCGCCGGCAGAGGAGGCGGATCCGCCGGCTCGGGCTTGATATGGAACTCTTCAGATAACCAGCCGTTTCACCTGCGGGAGCGCGCGCAGGTCTTCATAGACCGATGCCGGGACCCGTCCCTCATCGACGATCATGACGAGCCTGGGCTCTTCTGCGAGGTAGGGGTCGGTGACGAAGATCTGGCGGATGGAGAGGTCGTGGTCGACGAGGACCTTGACCGCCGCACCGACGATCCCCTTCTGCTGCGCGTCTTTTGGGTAGAGCGTGATGACCGAGAGGCCGAGGGCCTCGGCGACCCGGGAGAGGTCGGGCGCGGCGCGCATACGGATGAAGACCTCCCGCAGTTCCGGGTTCTCGAGGATGCGCCGGGCTGTGGCGTCGACGACTCTCCGGTCGGTCTCGATTGCCCTGCCGATGTGCGTGGCGGGGATCTCGACGCCGTTGCAGACGATGCGCCCCTCTTCGTTGATACCGAACCCGTTCTCCAGCAGGAACCGGACTACCCTGGTCTGGGACGGTGAATCGGCGAACTCCCGTGAGATGTCGGCCCACATGCGGGAATGTTGGAACCGGGCGCATAAATATACACCGAAGGCGATAGTGGGGCACCGGCGGAGGGGGATGCTCCGGGTGCCCGGGTTTCCCGGAGAGCAACCTATTTCTGGTTGCAGTGCGTTGTATAGAGAAGAACGGGGCGGGGGTTGCCGGGACCGGCCGGAGGCGCAAGGTCCGGGGCCGGACCCGGATCCCGGTGCAAAACCGGTAATTTCCCCCAATGCCGTGCGAGGGTTGCCAAGCCCGGTCAAAGGCGCCAGGTTGAGGGCCTGGTCTCGCAGGAGTTCGAGCGTTCAAATCGCTCCCCTCGCATTTACTGTTTTTTCGTCAATCGTCCGGGTTACCGGGAGGCGTCCGCCGCCTCAGGACCGGTTTCGTGGGGTCCGGGGAGCCCGGGGCACGGGGGCGGTGTGCCGCCGGCGGGAAGAGGGAGACCCCTCCCCCATGGCGATAGCCACCACGGTCCACTGCCCGGGGAGATCCCGGGGGAGAACCAGCTCCGGGGCGGTTCTCCCTTGGCTATCCTTCCGGGAAGCCGGCGTCGACACCGCTCCCTGGCACGGCTTCCCACCGGGTATCGCCATGACTGCCCACGCCCCCTCCCGGGGGCGGGGGAGGAGCGCGAAGCGCGGGCGGGGTGGGGGATGCCGGAAATCGGCGTACGAGTATCTCCTGCGGGGAGGGGGAAACCCCCTCCCCTGCCCCCTCCCCCATGGCGATAGCCACCACGGTCCACTGCCCGGGGAGGTCCCGGGGGAGAACCGGGTCCGGGCTCGCTCACCCTCCGGCGCCTCCGGGAAACCGGCGCGATAGCCGGGGAAGAACCGGCACCCCCCTCACCGGGGGTTCGGCAGAGTCCGATCATCCCGGGCCGCTGTACCAGGGCCCACGAAACAGGGCGAATTGGGAGAATAGCCGCCGGGGCCCCATATCCGGGGCGGCTCTCGTACCTACGGCAATTTCAGGCGGCACGGCCTGCTCCGGTGAAGTCGATTTAAGAAAAATTAACCGGCGAAGACCCGATACTGTATCGGGATACACATGGACCTCGAGATCGGGAGAAGGGATGGAATCCTGACGCTTGTGATGCGGGGGAGGCTCGATGGCTACGGCGCAGGAAAGCTTGCGGACGCTGTGCAGGCGTCGCTGCGGGATGACGACCGGTCGGTCGTCTTTGACCTTGCTGGGGTGAACTACCTGAGCAGTGCGGGCATCCGGACCCTCATCGCCGTAAAGAAACGCTTGAAGGAGCGCAACGGCACCCTGGCCCTGGCCGGGGTGCAGGAGTACCCGAGGAACGTCCTTGATATGGCCGGCGTGACGCAGATATTCTCCCTCTACCCCGGGGTCGAGGAGGCCATCATTGCCTGCAAGAGATCCCAGGACAGTCTCTCGGTCATCAACGACCTCGCCCGGACCCCGGTCGTCAGGGACGGCGTCGCCTACACCGTCGAACCGGTCTCTCCACGGGGATCGTCGCTCCGGGTCACCGGCAGCCTGGATAAGATGCTGCGCGCTCGCCTGACTGAAGGAGACATCCGTGCAATACCGTTTTCGGCTCTCCAGTACTCGCTCGGGCTCGGCGCGCTCGGAGGAAGCGTGGCGGACGCCCTCCCGCTCCTCGGGGAGATGATCACGCTGCACGGCTCGGTGGTGTGGCTGCCGACCGACGGGAACACCACACCGGACTTCTTCACACCGGTGAAGGAGACCGGGGAACTCTCCATCTATTCCGGGTATAACGTAGCGCTCGACGGGCCGTTTCACGAGATCGTCACCATCGACGCGGGGGATGAGGGCAGCATCGCGCTCTCTGAAGTGTACCGCACGATCTTTGACTTCGCCCGGGAGCAGAGGCGCGATTTTGCCGGCATCATCGCACTTGCCATGTGGGCCGTTGTCGATGGAGTCTGCAGTCTGGGGGTGAAGAGGTCACCTATCGCTGCATCATCCCCGGCGAACGGCCTTCCCATCAACGCTGAAGAGAACGCAAAGGAATGGCTCGAAGAGAACGATGAACCGAAGTACCACGGGGATACGATGGTCAGCTTCGGGTTCGGGATAGACTACTCTGCCTGCAGCGACGAGCACCTCCCCGCCCTCACCGACCAGAACCGCCCAAAAACGGAGCAACTGCAACTCCACAACCACGGCGTCATCTTCCGGGGGGTGCCGTGGGACGCGGCGCTCGACCTCACGCGGCAGATCGAGCGGATCGTGACCGAGGGCGAGTTCGTCGATATGCGCCACCTCAAGGAGAGCACCCGGGTCCGGCGGGCGAAGGTGGGCGTGGCCTACATCTCGGAGATCGCCGTCGAGGAGTGAGCCCGGGTTCTCTCAGAGAGGGCCGGCAGGATGTGCCGGTCGTCTGAAGAGATGGGTGGCCGGAACCTGCTCCCCTTTCTGGAAGTTGTGGACAGAGCGGCGGTTTCGCAATCGTCTTTGCCCCCAACTCCGGGAAGATTACAGCCCGAGATCGGACAATCCGGGATGATCGTCGGGGCGCCGCCCGAGCGGCCAATGATACTTCCGCTCCCCCTCGCTGATCGGGAGATCGTTGATGCTCGCGTAACGGCGGCGCATCAGGCCGGACTCGTCGAACTCCCAGTTCTCGTTCCCGTAGGACCGGAACCAGTTACCCGAATCGTCGTGCCATTCATATGCGAACCGTACGGCGATACGCGCTTCATGAAATGCCCAGACCTCCTTAATCAGGCGATAATCAAGCTCTTTTGACCATTTCCGCTGCAGGAATGCGACGATCTCCTCGCGGCCGCTGACGAACTCCGCTCTGTTGCGCCAGGCGCTGTCGATACTGTACGCGAGCGAAACCCTTTCGGGGTCACGGGAGTTCCAGGCATCCTCGGCCATACGGACCTTCTGCACCGCCGTTTCATACGTGAACGGCGGCAGTGGTGGGCGACTCTTCTCGGCCATACGCCTCGCTACCCCGTACAACATGATAAAGGTGCGGTCGATACGCATGACTGCAGTCCATGCATGCTCCGGCAAGGTGGCGTGGCACTGACCAGGGCGGTGCAGGAGATCACGGTTATTTGTATTTCTCCTCCGCCGTTCTTGGGCAAAATTTCATAATCAGCATGAATTTCCTGACTGCTATTCAGCAATACGCGTTGATTGGCCAGGACAATTCCCGGGGTATTCGCCAAAGTATATATGGATCCGGCTCCGTACAGCTGGTGAACAGACTCGCTTCAATCGCTGGAATACTCACCGGAATACCATTGTGTCATAGTCAGGTATCGTTTCGCAGCCAGGTGCCGCATAGTGATCCAGAAAGGCCAGCTTGACCTGAGAAAATTTGTAGCCCCCGAGTTTGTCTGCGGACACGGAGCACTGCAACTTGCAGGCCGGTATGCACGCAACTTCGGGATGAAGCGGGTGCTCCTCGTCACCGACCCGGGCGTCCGGGCCGCAGGGTGGGCGGACGCCGTCGGGGAGAGCCTGACCGAAGCGGGGATACCGTTCACCATCTTCGACTCCCTCTCTCCAAACCCCCGCTCAGGGCAGGTGATGGCAGGTGTGGAGATCTACCGGTCCGAAGAGTGCAACGGCATCGTCGCCGTCGGCGGGGGGAGCCCGATGGACTGTGCCAAGGGGATCGGGATCGCGGGCTCCAACATGCAGGATATCCTCACGTTTGAAGGCGTCGATCGGGTGCCGGTGCCCGGGTCGCCTCTCATCTGCATCCCGACGACCGCCGGGAGTTCTGCCGATGTCTCCCAGTTCGCCATCATCACGGACGAAGAGAGAAAACGAAAGATCGCTATCATCTCTAAAACACTGGTCCCCGACATCTCCCTGCTCGATCCCGAACCCCTGACGACGATGTCCCCTGAACTGACCGTGGATACCGGCATGGACGCCCTCTGCCACGCGATCGAGGCCTATGTCTCGAATGCCAGTTCCCCGATGACCGACCTGCATGCCCTCGAGGCGATACGGCTCATCCACACCGCCCTGCCCGCGGTCATCGACGCGCCCGAAGACCTGAACCTGCGGTTTTCGACGCTCCTTGCCAGCCTCCATGCCGGACTTGCGTTCTCGAACGCGAGCCTCGGTGCCGCCCACGCGATGGCCCACAGTCTCGGGGGTACCCTGGATCTCCCGCACGGGCGGTGCAACGCGCTCCTCCTTGAGCACGTGATCTCGGCCAACTACGAGGCGGCGCCGGACCGCTACGACCGCATAAGAGCGATCATCGGCCGGGGACAGGACGAAAAAACGACCCTTGCAGAGATGGTGGCGGCGTTCAGGAAACGGCTCGGCATCACGGAGACCCTCGCCGCCGCAGGTGTGTCGGAGGACGGGATCCGCACCCTTGCCGCGAAAGCGTACGCCGACCCCTGCCTGGTGACAAACCCGCGCAGGCTCACCTGCGAAGCGATCGAGCGGATCTATGCGTATGCGCTCTGACTCCCCCGACGACCCGGACACGCTCCGGAAGAAGATCATCGGCCTTGGAGAGGCGTCCCTGCACAAGAGTTACTACCCGGAGCTGCAGAGCCGGCTTGCGGAACTCGAACGGTTCAGGGCCCTGCTCGACCAGACGCACGATGCAATATTCCTGATCCATGCAGAGACCGGGAACCTTGCGGACGTGAACGCATCTGCGGGGATGTATCTTGGCTGCTCAAAGGAAGAACTGCTTGCAACACCGTTTCTCAACCTGGTCGCCCCGCAGCAGAAGGCCGGGTTTGCCGAGTTCGTCAGGATGAACTGCGATCAGCCGCCAGCATCCCACTGGACCTGCATCACATCGCTGATCTCGCGGGAGGGGCGGAAGATCCCGATGGAGGTCACCGCCCGGTTCGTCACCTTCGACGGCGAGCAGTATATCGTAGCGATTGCACGGGATATCACCGACCGGATCCAGACCGAGAGGGAACTCAAGATTAAGGAGAGCGCTCTTGAATCATCGACCAACGGTATCCTCATCGCCGACCTCACCGGGGCGATCATGTACGCCAACCCGGGTTTTGTCTCGATGTTCGGGTATGAGCGGGAGGAAGCGCTCACGGGGAGGAGTCTTGCAGCATTCTTTACAGATCCCACCGTCGGCGAAAAGGTTACGGACCACCTTCGTAAAAACCATGCGATCACGGAGGAGACGGTCGGGTTGCGGAACGGCGGAGCCCCGTTTCATATCCAGGTGTCGGGCAGCGTCGTGCAGAACGATGCCGGGCAGCCGCTCTGCATCATGCTGATCGTCATGGACATCACCGAGCGGGTACTCACCGACCAGATGAAACGGGAGGCATACACGCAGCTCGGGAAGAACATCGAGCAGTTTGCCATCCTCGGGGACCATATCAGGAACCCGTTGCAGGTGATCGTCGGGTATGCGGAGATGATCGACGACCCGCTCGCGAGGAAGATCCTCGACCAGTCGAACCGGATCGATGAGATCATCACTCGACTCGACCGGGGATGGATCGAATCGGCGAACGTCAGGAAGTTCCTGCGAAGGCACGGAGACGATGCGGAGCCCCCGGCGCCGATCTTCGTCCGGATAGCAGCAACAAAGAAAGAAGACCCCTGATACGCCTTTTTTGCCGTTCCCGGGGTGCAGCGATAGATCCCCGGCGGATACGTCCGCCCTGCGCGGCCTTCGCGGGGAAGCAGCAGTACGGGGCAGACCCCGAGGAGGGGACGCACCCGGGGTGAAAAGGCCGGACAGACAGCGTGGAAGCATACCCGGGGTCACGCAAGGGCGGTAAAACTGGCGGGAGGGGCCTCAACCCCAAAACAAAACGCCCCGGCCGGGATTTGAACCCGGGTCAAAAGCTCCGCAGGCTTCTAGGATATCCACTACCCTACCGGGACACGAAAATAAGTGTCTTACCCCTAATTACTACGCTGTCCACCTTAAAAAGGATTGCTCACCCGGAGGATGCAACACTGTGCGGGGAGACTGCAGGCGCCGGGATAAGGGGCGGGCCCGGGGGATGTGCCAGCGGGTCTAAACCCCCCCTGCACGCATCAGCACATGCACCTTCACGTCGTTTCCGGAAAGCTCGATCTGGTAGTCCCCGGACCGGCCCACGTAGACCTGCTTATGGGTATCTGCGCTGTAGAGTTTACCGAAACCGTTCTCGGCCACAACCGTGCCGGAGACGCGGTCCCACACGGTCACCTTAAACCATGCATCTTCGCTCGGGAAGGTCTGCTTGTAGGTCTTATGCTTCCTGTCCGTGTAATCGCTCTTTGCTTGCACTTCCCGCGTGATCATCTTCGGCTCCACCGTGAAGTCGATCAGGAGCGGAGGCGCGGTCAGGTCAAAGGCGAAGGCCTCAGTCGTCTGGACGAACTGTGCCGTCCGGTTATAGATGATCACGTACATGTCGGGCGTCGGCGCGACCTCCGGCGGCATGCTGAACGTGGGGCTGGCCATACTGCTCGTTGCCGTGGGGTACGGGGTCACCGGCGTCAGGTACCCCGGGTCGGGCTCCTCTCCTCCCGGCGTCTCCTGCGAGTCCGACGGCGAAAGGATTCCAGACCAGCCGGATTCGCCGCCGGGCGGCAACTCCGCGCACCCGGCGGATACAAGGATGAGGATCATCATGACTGTTATAAGGAACGGTTTATACACCCAGGTCACCGTAGAGGGATTATGCGAAGGGGTATTTATGCTTTTACCCCCGGCTCCTCCGGTGAACAGTATGCATCAGGCATATATCCCGCCGGAAAATAATGAGAGGGATCTGCCGGAATAGTGCCGGATCTTGAACGGGTCCGGCCGAACCGCCGGGCCCGGCCGGGGGCGCGAACCCCCCGTAACGCTTGGCTCACCTGCCGCCGCTCCCCGCGCCATCCGGTAACGTATATCTGCATTTGCGCTCAATGATTGATGATTACATATGGGTAAGAAGCAGGGGAAACGGACAAAGCGCGAGACAGAGACATGCGACAGCAGGGCGGATCCCGGCGCCGGCACCCCTGCTCCGGCACCGTCACGCCCTTCTCGCTTTAATACGGTCATAACGTCCGTTCGATCCAGCAGGCACCTGCAGGTCCTCATCGGGCTGATGATCGCCGGGCTCCTCCTCCGGTTCTACAACCTCGGCGGGAACTCGCTCTGGCTCGACGAGGCCTCGACCCTCACGTTTGCCCGGCAAACGCTTGCCGGCATCTGGGAGAGCACCGCGGGAGGAGAGTTCAACCCGCCGCTCTTCTACTGGCTGGAGCACGGGATGCTCCTCTTTGGGGAGAGCGAGTTCGTGCTCCGCCTCCTCCCCGCACTCCTCGGCGTCCTGACGATCCCGGTCGTGTACTTCATCGGAAAAGAGTTCCGGGACCGCGACGTCGGGCTCATCGCCGCCGCCCTCCTCGCGTTCTCGCCCTTCCACATCTTCTACTCCCAGGAGGCCCGGGCGTACGCCCCGATGCTCTTCTTCTTCTCCCTCGCGCTCCTCTTCTACGTGAGGGCGAGCCGGTCGGACGAGACCCGTTCCTGGGTCCTCTTCGGGCTCTTCTCCGCGGTCGCCTTCTGGATGCACTTCTACGCCATCGTGCCCGTCGCCGTCCTCATCCTCCACGCCCTGGTAACCCGTGCCGGCGATATCCGGCGCGATCTCCGGAGCGCGAGAAATCCGGTCATCTCGGTCGTCGCGTTCGTCGCGGCAAGCCTCCCCCTCCTCATCGTCACGGTCAACCTCTTCCTCGTGAGGACCTCGTCCGCACCGACCTTCGGCGTCCAGGGGTTCGATGTCGTCTACCAGACCCTCCTGCAGGTATCGGGGTTCAGCGACCTCATCATGGCAGCGTTTATCGTCCTCTTCCTGGTCGGCGTCGCCGTCACCTGGCGCGAGGACCGGAACGGGGCGCTCCTCCTCGTCTTCATGATGGTCCTCCCGCTCGTCGCAAGCCTCGCCCTCTCTTCAAGGATGCCGATGATACCCCGCTACCTCATCTACCTCCTCCCGGTCTACTTCGTCGGGATCGCGTCGGCGTATCCCGCGCTCTATGCCCTCGTGAAAGACGGGAGGGCCGTTTACCTCGCTGTCGCGGCTGCGGTCCTCATCAGCACGCCCTTTCTTGCGACCTACTACACGACGCCCCAGAAGAACGACTGGCGGGGGTTCTCCGCGGAACTTGGCGGGATGACGGGAGCGGGGGATATCGTCGTCGTGCTGCCGCCTTACATGGCGCAGCCGCTCGACTACTACTACAGCAACGCGACCGATCGAACCCTCGAACTCGGGGCGACCACCGGGGACGACCTCCAGGCGATCCAGGAGCAGTATCCAGACCGGCGTGCGTTCTACGTGGTGACCACCGACATATTTGCCGCGGACCCCACCGGGGATGCGGTGGGCTGGCTTGATAAGAATGCAGAGTTCGCCGGGCAGCGTATGGGGATCTACCTCTTTGTCTCGGCTTAAGGGGGAGATTGCAACGGCCGATACCTACGATCTCTCGGTGATCATCCCGACCTTCAACGAGGAGGAGAACATCGCCGCGATCATCGGAGCGGTCAACGAAGTCTTCCGGCAAAGCGGCATCCGCGGCGAGGTCCTGGTGGTGGACGACTCCTCAAAAGACCGCACGATTCCGATCGTGCAGGAGATCGCCGGCCAGAACGGCAACGTCCGGCTGATCGTGCGCAAGGATGACCACGGCCTCTCCCAGTCGGTCGTCGAGGGGTTCGGGAAGGCGCGTTCGGATATCCTCCAGGTCATCGACGCCGACTTCTCGCACCCGCCCGAGCTCATCCCCCGCTTCTACGAGGCAGTACGGGACGGGGCGGACATCGCCATCGGGAGCAGGTACATGAAGGGCGGGGATATCGAGCAGTGGCCGCTCAAACGCAGGGTCATATCGCTCGGGGCCACGGCGTTCGGGCGCATGCTCTTCCCGGAGGTCACCGACCCCGTGAGCGGGTTCTTCGCCGTCCGGCGTGAGGTTGTCGCCGGCGCCCCGCTTGCGCCCCGGGGCTACAAGATCCTGATGGAGGTCCTCGGCAGGGGTCGGTGGCACTCGTTCGTCGAGATCCCCTTCGTCTTTAAGGACCGCGAGGAGGGGACGAGCAAACTCCGTCTGGATACGATGATGGACTACCTCCGGCAGTGCGCCGGTATCGCCCGCTTCACGGGAACCCGCCGGGCCGGACCAGTCTGGGATGAGTGGGTGAAGATCGTCCGGTTCGGCCTCGTCGGGCTCTCGGGCATCTTCGTCAACATGGGGCTCCTCTACGCCCTGACCGAGATTGCCGGGCTCTACTACCTCGTCTCCGCCGCAATCGCGATCGAACTCTCGATCGTGAACAACTTCATCTGGAACGACGTCTGGACGTTTAAATCCGCACGAGATCTCAGGTTCGGGCGGAGGATCCAGCGTTTTCTATCGTTCCAGGCCGTCTCGGTGGGCGGGCTTGCCATCAATATGGTAGTCCTCTACCTCCTTGCGGAGATCGCCGGGGTCTACTACCTTGTCGCAAACCTTGCCGGAATACTCATCGCGTTTGCCTGGAACTACGGGGTAAACAGGCACTACACGTGGATGAGAGCATAGCGGCATTCTTCCCGGAAAATTGGGGGTCCCCCTCAAACGCTCATTCGGGGCCCGGGAGCGCGTTATCCGCTATGGTCCGGGTCCAAACGTCGCTCACCCCGAATACGCCTGGATAACCCCCCGGTAGACATCCACCGCCTTCTCAAGCTGCTCCACGGAGACCCGTTCATCCACCGCGTGCAGCGTCGGGATCTCCCCCGGCCCGTACTCCACGACGTCAAAACCCTTATCGCGGAGGTACTTCGCGTCGCTTGCGGCCCACTGGAGGAACGGGACCGCCGGCGTCCCGTAGACCCGTTCCACCTCGGCACAAACCGTCCGGACTATCCGGGCGTCCGGGGAGGTCAGGGTCGGCGCGGCGACATCCGTCTCGCGGATGGCGGCGTCCGGGGCATGCTCGGCGATGCTCCTCTTCAGGTCGTCGAGAGGGCACCCCCACGGCACCCGGATATCCAGTTCCATCCGGCACTGCTCTGCCACGATGTTTGCCTTCTCCCCGCCCTCGATGCGCCCCGGGTTGAACATCACCCGCGTGAGGATATTGTCCCCTCCCTCGATACCGAAGATATCGGCAAAGATCCGGGCGGACTGCGCAACAAGCGGCTGCAGGTCTTTGCCGGGGGGGAACGGGCGTGCGTGGACCTCCCGCAAATACCCGACGAGGTCGAACGCCGCCATGACGGCGCTCTTCCCGACCAGGGGATAGAGGGAACTGTGGCCCGGCCTGCCGCGGAACGAGAGGTCGACCCGGTAGAGGCCCTTCTGGCCGACCGCCGGGCTCATCTCCGGCGTCGGTTCGGCTATCAGGCAGTCGCGGGGCAGGAGCAGGTTCTTTGCCAGCAGCGACCGGATCCCGTACGGGCCGCCGGTCTCCTCGTCGCAGACGAAGGCGAACTGCGCCTTCGGCTCCACCCCGCTCTCGACGAGGTCGCGGCAGGCGATGAGGAGAGCGGCGCACCCCCCCTTCATATCGGTGGCGCCTCGCCCCCAGACGTAGCCGTCGGCAACCTCGCCGCCGTAGGGGTCGTGCGTCCAGTCGTCGGGGATGGCCGGGACCACGTCCACGTGGCCGCAGAGGAGGAGGCGGGGGTCGGGTTCGGTCGTGATGAGGTCGTCGCGCCCGCCCGGGTGGGAGACGACGCAGTTCTTCACCCCGATCGAGTCCAGGAACTCCCCTATGAACGCGACGAGGTCGGTGGTGCTCCCCGGCGGGTTCTCGCTCTGGATCCGGATGAGCGATGACGTGAGTTGGGCGGCGTCCATTCCGTATCCCCGCTGTTATGCGGCCCTGCCCCGTGCGTACTCATCAAAGAGGCGGGCAAGCGACGAGGTCTTATAGAGCTGTTTGATGAACTGCGGATCGAAGAACTCGTCGATGAACGTCGAGAGGTACCCGGCCGGGATCGGCTTTTTGTCGTCGGGGTTGAGGACGATCCTGAAACTCCGGTACTGGGCAGGGTCGTCGCGGTCGTAGATGCCGGACCAGAGCATAGGGAGGTCGTGGAACTTCTCGGGGTGCTCCTCTTTGAGCCAGTTGACGAAGTCGGGGAAGTATGCCCGCTCGCCGACCTTCCCCTCGTCCAGGCGCCACCGCATATATTCCATGCCCATGATGTTTTTGGGCGACATGTAGTTGTAGGCCTGGGTGCCGAGGGTGAAGTCGATGTGGGCGAGGGCATCGGTGAAGTAGAAGTACAGGATCGGGTGAAACTCGGTCGGGTTCTCCAGGATCAGCGATTTGCCGTAGAGTTTCTGCATGACACGGGCGTACTCGTTCACTTCCAGCATACTCTCCTATTGGGGAGGGTGGTACAAAAAGTACTCCTTCCGTGCAGGGAGGCCGGAAACGCCGGGCGGCACCCGGGGAGGGGCGGCAGGAAAAGGGGGGATATCCGCCAAGGTCCGGCCTACCGTCCGGCCTGAAACGGCACATGACAGGCGTACCCCGGGCACGGCCTTCCCCACCCCTCCGGGAAACCGGCGTCAACGCCACTCCCGGGCACGGTTCATCCCCGGATATCCCCACGCACTGCCCCCACCTCCCGTGGCGATAGCCACCACGGTTCACCGCCCGGGGAGGAACTGGGTCTGGGCTCGCACTTCCCCCCCTTCTCCCGAGAAACCGGCGTCGACACCACTCCCGGGCACGGCTTTCCCCTGGATGTCGCCATGACTGCCCTCGCCCCCGGGAGGGGGCGGGGGAGGAGCGCCGGAGGCGCGGGCGGGGCGGGGGGTGCCGGAGAAGCGTATGGGTATCCCCTGCGGGGAGGCGAAACCCCCTCCCCGATCCCCACCCCCGTGGCGATATCCACCACGGTCCACTCCACGGGGAGATCCCGGGGAAGAACCGGGTCCGGGCTGGCTCTTCCCGGTCTCCCGAGAAACCGGCGTCAGCACCATTCCTGGCACGGCTTTCCCCCGGATATCGCCAGCACTGCCCCCGCCCCCGGGTGGGGGCGGGGGAGGAGCGCCGGAGGCGCGGGCGGGGTGGGGGGCTGCCGGAGAGCGGCATACGAGTATCCCACCTGCACGAAGGCCGGGCGGGGTGCCGGAGAAGCGTATGGGTATCCCACCTGCACGAAGCGCGAGCAGGATGAGGGGACGGAGGGTGGTGCTGTCTGCGTGAAGGCAGGTCTTGAGCAGGTGACGGCGCGGCCGCTCGCGTTGCCGCGAAGCAACGGCGCGGGGTTTAGGGGGAGCACCCCTGCCGCTCACACAAAGAACGGCTTACGCCTGCTGACGGCCTCCTTGAACGCGTCCTCGAGCTCCTTGCCGTGTTTGCCCCGGATATCGACCAGGTTGTCGCTCCGGAGGAGGCAGGGCTTGAGTTTGCCGTCCGAGGTCACGCGCAGGCGGTTGCAGAACCCGCAGAACTCCGTGTTGTGGAGAGGCCGGACCACCTCGACCTCGGCGCCGTCGAGGCAGTACTTCTTCCGGTGGTGCATCCTGCGGGTGACGACCCGGGTCGCCCGTTCGTTCAACTCCTGCTCGACGCTGTCCACGTCCCCGTGGAACTTGCACTCGTTGAACTCCATCAGCTCGATGACCTGCAGGATGAGGTCCCGCTTCGACCGGACGAACGCCATGAAGTCGTCCAGTTCATCCTCGTTGATCCCCTCAAGGAGCACCATGTTCAGCTTGACCGGGGTCAGGCCGACCTCGATGGCCGCATCGATCCCGGCAAGGACATCCGCGAGGCAGTCCTTCCCCGTGATGGCCGCATAACGCTCGGGGCGGAGCGTATCGAGACTGACGTTCACCCGGGCAAGCCCCGCCTCTTTGAGCGCCGCAGCCTTTGCGGCAAGGAGCGTCCCGTTCGTCGTCATCGAGGACTCGACGCCCGGCGGCACAGAACGGACGATATCGAGGAGATCACGGCGGAGCAGGGGTTCCCCGCCGGTGAACTTGATGTTTTTGATGCCGAACCGCACGCCCACCTGCATCAGTTCGGCGATATCCGCGGCGCTCATCTGCTCTTTCGGGCTCACCTCGCCCTCGGCGTGGCAGTAGATGCACCGCAGGTTACACCGGGAGGTCAGGCTGATCCGGAGATTGGTCACGGTCCGGTTATAGGGGTCCTTCAGCACCATCACATCTTCCCTTGAAATTCTTTGCAATAATGTAGGTCTCGGCACTCCCTTTCCGCGACGCCTTCGTCCGGTACCCGCGGACGGAATAGAAATGCTGCCTTACCGCGGCGATCAAGTCCCCGAAGAGTTCCCCCTGGAACGACTTGATCACCAGGTTGCCGCCGGGCTTCAGGATCGTGCAGGCGAACGAGAGAGCATCCTCGCCGAGCCCGATCGCCCGGGCCTGGTCGTAACTCTTCTGGCCGGAGAGTTTCGGCGCGGCGTCGGAAACCACGACGTTGACGATCCCGCCCGCCTCCTCGCGGATGCGCTCCTGGACGAGGGGATCGGTGAAGTCCCCGACGATGGTGGTGACGCCCTCCATGGGTGCAATAGGATTGAGGTCCACGCCAATGACCTTCCCGCCGGTCAGATCGCGGATCACCTGCAGCCAGCTCCCCGGCGCCGCCCCGAGATCGACGACGTTGTCATCCGGCCGTATGATCCCGTTGCGCTGCTGGATCTCCAGCAGCTTGTAGGCGGCACGGGCCCGGTACCCGGCCTTCATCGCCTTCCTATAGACGCTGTCTTTTGTCCATTGCGAACCCATTGCGAGACTGCCCTCCGCTTGAGGCCGACAGGCGGTACGTATGCTGCCGGGCACGATCAGGAGACTATATACAGTGTTTGGTACAGGTAACCATGAATGTATAGGATTACGGCATACGGAACACGCCGGGGTATATAGCAAAGCACTAAAATGAATAGGGCGATTATATACGTTAGACGAGAGTTTGATAAGGGGTCACAATGTTAAAGGCAACGATTGATGCAGAAATATTTCGGGAATCCATCGACGCGATCGCCGCACTGGTGACGGAGTGCCGCCTGCACACGGCCGACGACCACACCTGGACACGGGCCGTCGATACCGCAAACGTGGCCATGGTCTCCCTGGACCTCCGGAGCACGGCGTTCAACTCCTTCTCGGCAACGACCGGAGAACTGGGCCTGGACATCACCAAGATGAAGAACATCCTCGGGATGATGGGGAAGAGCGACGTGCTGACGCTCAGCCTGCTCGACGAAGAGCGGAAACTCGAACTGAGCTTCGGGGGCTACCGCTACTCGGTCACGCTGCTTGACGTCAACACCATCCGGAAAGATCCAAACCCCCCGGCGATCGATCTCCCCGGTAAGGCCGTCCTCCGGGGAGACGCGCTGAACAACGCCATCAAAGCGGCTGCCGTCATATCCGACAAGATCGCTCTCGGGATCGACCCCGATGCCATGACCTTCTACATGGAGGCGGAGGGAGACACCGACCACATCAAACTCGCGCTCGGCGAAGACGAGCTCGTCGCGCTCAACCCGGTGCGGGCCCGTTCCCTCTTCTCGCTCGACTACCTCAAAGACATGGGCCGGGTCATGGCACGCGCGGACGAGGTGGAGGTCTACCTCGGCATCGATCACCCGGTACGGTTTGCCTTCGATATCGCAGACGGCAACGGCCATGTCGAGTACCTCCTTGCTCCTCGGATCGAGGCCGATTGATGGATGTCGTACTCGATCGTAAAGAACTCATCAGATATCCTTTTTTAAAAGAGTCCCAGCAGCTGGCCCGCCGGCACGTCGAGTCGCTCGAAGAGTTTCTTGCAGGGGCTACGGGGGCTCTCGCGCTTGAACGGGCAAAAGAGCGGGTCATCGCCGCAATATCGGCGAAACGGGAGTTCCAGGACGAGAGCGCCTCAAACCTCAGGCCCGAGCTTGAGATAGCAAGTTACGCGCTTGCCCGGGTGCTGGTCTCCTGCATCGGCGACCGGTCCCTCATCGACCGGCTTGCGCGTTACGAGGCGGAACGCGCGTCCTTCTTCCTCGCGACCGAACGACCCGATATCAGGCGCTACGTCGCACTGAGCCTCGGCATCGATCCCGATGCGTCCGCAATGCCGGTCACGCGATACGTCGAACTGGTGCCCCGTATGCGCGACCAGCGCTGGCGGCTCATCAACCGCGACGTACGGCAGGGGACGGTGCACCTCGAACCGGGCGAGACCGACGAACTCATCCGGGAGCGGATCCGGGTCATCCTCGTCGACCAGATGCCGCTCCGGGTCCCTTCCGGGATCTGCGAACGTCTCGCGCCGGCGGCAACAGAGATATCCGCGCTGCTCCAGCAGCAGATCCTCGAACAGTTCGGCGAGGTGAAGGAGGAGGCGTTCCCGCCCTGCATCAGCGCCCTCATCGCGGCGATCACCGCGGGGGGGAACCTGACGCACATGGGGCGGTTCGCCATCACGTCGTTCCTCCACACCATCGGTATGACCACCACCGGGATTGCGGAGATCTTCGCGCGGGCGCCCGACTTTGACCTGGAGAAGACGATGTACCAGGTGGAGCACATCTCCGGCCGGGGCGGCACCGAGTACACCCCGCCTTCCTGCGCCACCATGCGCACCTTCGGGCTCTGTGCCAACCGGGACAGGGACTGCGAGCGGATCAACCATCCTCTGAGTTACTACCGGCTCCGGAAAACCATCAGGAAAAAACGGGGTTAAGCGGCTTTTTTATCGATCATGTAGCCCGCGGTGCTGAGCGCAGCGATAAAGGCGACCAGCGCGGCGATGTATGCAAGCCCCTCCATTCCCGTCATCAGTCCGGGCAGCATCACCAGCAGCACGATGAACAGCACAAGGCACCCGATCGCGGCCAGCACCTCAAGAACCCGTAGATTCATGTAATGGAGTTGGATACCGGGAGGTATATCTCTATCCCCGGAGAGGGTGCATCAGGCTTTGCCGGAACCGCTCTCTGCCCGTTCCGGAAGGCCGCATCCGGAGGCCTGCCCGGGCACGGCTCATCCCGCCGGGTATCGCGACGGCTGCCCCCGTCCCCACCCGGTGAGGACGAAGCGGAGTGCCGCCGGCGGGGGCGAACCCCCTCCCCGGTCCCCTCTCTCCGTGGCGATATCCCCACGGTCCACTGCACGGGGGAGATTCCAGAGAAGAACCGGGCACGGCTTCCCACTGGATATCGCCACGCACTGCCCCCGCCCCCGGGTGGGGGCGGGGGAGGAGCGTCGGAGGCGCGGGTGGGGAGGGGGTTGCCGGAGAAGAACATATGAGTGGCCCGCCCTCAATAGCGATGTCCGCTCCGGTCCACTCCACGGGAAAGGACCGGATCCGGGCTGTCGCTCCACCGGGCAGGGTGGTCCCGGGGAGTATCCGGGTCCGGCACCAGTCTCATCGGAAGTGGCGAGAAAGAGACCGGAACGGGGTTTCGACAGGGCCGGATACCAGGTGAAACCCTCCATTCGTTTGTGCCGGTGCATAAGACCCGCACGCTTATCCCTGCGCCGGACAACCCGTTCCCCATGGAGAGAGATGCGGCACTGGCCCTGCTCCGGCGCTACGTGGCGTCGCCGTCGCACATTGTGCACAGCCACGCCACGGCGGGCATCATGAGGAGGGTCGCAGAACACCTCGGCGAGGATGCCGGCACCTGGGAGATCATCGGCCTCCTGCACGACATCGATTACGACCTTGTCGCCGGGGATATGGACCGGCACGGCATCGAGGGCCACCGGATCCTCATCGAGAACGGTGTTCCGGAGGAGATCGCGGACGTCGTCAGGCGTCATAACCACACGCTCTTCTCTGACTACGTCCGGCCCGTCGAGATCGCGCTCCAGGCGGCGGACAGCGTTTCAGGCCTGATCATCGCCTGCGCCCTGGTGAAGGGTGGGGTGGTCAGCGAGGTCACGCCCCGGACCGTGAAGAAGAAGTTTAAGGAGAAGTCGTTTGCCGCCGGGTGCGAGCGCGAGAGGATCCGGATGATCGAGTCCCTCATGGATATGGAGACATTCTTTCGCCTTGCGGTCGAAGGGCTCATTGATGTCCGTGCCGATATCGGCCTCACCTGAACGGAATCCTTATGAGGCGCCCGATATGAGGAGTACAGCATGACACAGGAAGACCGCGCGAGGGTGATCGACCGCATGAACGAGGCGGCGGCGCTCCTCACCGAACGGATGGACGCCCGGCTCATCCCGGAGGTCGGGATGAACATCGTCTACGCCCTGCCCGACGCGCGGAGCAGGGACGACGTGGCGGCGGTTTCCGGCCGGATCGTCAGGCTCGGCGGCCGGGTCCACCCCGTCGGCGAGATCGCGTTTGGGGCAAGCGACCACGTGGCCCGGATCGTCCTCACGGTCATGCGCTTCGACCCGGAGATCCGGAGTGCGGCAAACATCCGCTTCTCGGAGACGTTCCTTCTCGAGATGGAGAACCTCCTCTTCGAGATCTGCTCGTTTGACCGGGCAAACGAACCGCCGGGGGTGCAGACGATGGACTGGGGCGTCGCCTCCTGCTGCCGGGAGGGCGTGCCCGACGTCATCTACGACCGGGGCGCCGTGGGGAAAGAACCGATGATCCGGGTGTTAGGAGAAGATCCGGTCACCATCGCACACAATATTCTTAAACTGTCAAATCGCATTACCTATGCACAATTGTAAGGGAAGGTCCACATGGGAATAAAGCCATCATATATCAAGAACCTCGGCGAGGAACTCATCGTCAAGCATCGCGAAAGGTTTAGCGGAGACTTTGATGAGAATAAGCATGCCGTCGCCGAAGTCGCCACGATCGGGAGCAAGTCTGTCCGGAACCGGGTTGCCGGATACATCTCAAGAAAGATAAATACCAGGAAGCGGTAAACCTCACTATATGTTTGAGGGAATCCTTCCAGCAATCGTTACCCCTTTTCACCGGGACTCCGGGATGAGTCTCGATATTGAAGGATTACGGTCCAACATCGAATCGCTGCTGCAACGCGGGATCCACGGCATCGTCCCCTGCGGGTCGACCGGGGAGTCCGCGACGCTCACGTTTGAGGAGCACGAGCGGGTGATCGCCGAGACCATCGAGGTCGTCAACGGACGGGTGCCGGTGCTTGCGGGGACCGGGTCGAACAACACCGAAGAGGCGATCCGGCTGACCCGGTCGGCAAAGGACGCGGGCGCGGACGGCGCCCTCGTCATCAGCCCGTACTACAACAAGCCGAACCGCTCCGGTCTCGTCAAGCACTTCACGAAGCTTGCCGATATCGGTCTTCCCATCGTCCTCTACAACGTCCCCGGCCGGACGGGGCAGAACCTCCAGCCGGACCTTGTGATCGAGCTCGCCCGGCACCCGAATATCGTCGGCGTGAAGGAGGCAAGCGGCGATATCGTCCAGATATCCCGGATCATCGAGGGGACGCGGGACGAGGAGTTCGTCGTGCTCTCGGGCGACGACGCGATGACGCTTCCCGTCCTCGCGCTGGGAGGCGCGGGCGTGATATCGGTGACCGCGAACGTCGACCCCGGCCGGATGGTGCAGATGTACGAGGCGTTCCGCGCGGGCGACCTTGCCCGCGCACAGGACCTGCACTTCGAACTCTCGCCGCTCATGCGGGCGATGTTCATCGACACAAATCCCATCCCCGTGAAGAAGGCGGTCGGGCTCTCCGGGATGGCCGCAGGACCGGTCAGGCTGCCGCTCGACGACCTGGACGGGCAGAAGACGGAACAACTCAGGAAGGTGCTACAGAGCTATGATTAAGATCGCCGTATCCGGGGCCCTGGGGAGAATGGGCACCACCATCGGCCGGATCGTCGATGAGGCCCCCGACCTCTCCCTGGTCGGCGGCGTCGACGTGAGGGAGGGAACGCTCTTTGGGACGGAAGTCGTCCCTGCGACGAGGCTTGACGAATTCCTCAAGGAGAAGAAACCCGACGTCCTTGTCGACTTCACCGTCGCGGCCGCTGCCGTCGAAAACGTCAGGGCCGCCGCGAGAAACGGCGTGGCGCTCGTCGTCGGGACGACCGGGTTCTCTCCTGAACAGCGGGAGACGATCCGGGGCGCCGTCGAGGGGAACGTCCCCGCCGTGATATCGAGCAACTTCTCCGTCGGCGTCAACATCTTCTGGAAGCTCGTGCGGGAAGCCGCTCGCGAGCTCGGCGACTACGATATCGAGGTCACGGAGGCCCACCACCGTCACAAGAAGGACGCCCCGAGCGGCACCGCAAAGACCATCCTTGAGATCCTCGACCAGGAGCTCGGCGACCGCGAGAAGGTCTACGGCCGTGTGGGTGCAACGGAACGGAAGAACGAGATCGGCGTGCACGTCATCCGCGGCGGCGATATCGTCGGCGACCACGCGGTCCTCTTCGCGGGGAACTTTGAGTGCATCGAGATCTCTCACCGGGCCTACGACCGGGCGGTGTTCGCGCAGGGTGCCGTCCGGGCTGCGCGCTGGGTCGTCGGGAGAGAACCGCGCATATACACCATGCAGGATGTCCTCGGGATCTGAGGGGAGGCTCCCAGCCGCCTTTCGGAAACGAAATTTATTTTTACGACGCTAGAAAAACATGTACGCTTGGAGGAAAAAAATTGCCAGCAGTTGTTGATATTGAGAAGTGTACCGCCTGTGAGACCTGTATAGAAGTCTGCCCGGCTTCCGCCATCACCATGGAGGACGGCAAAGCCAAGGTCGACCCTGATCTCTGCGTCGATTGCGAAACCTGCGTCGACGAGTGCCCGTCTGAGGCAATCTCGATGGAATAAAGAAACATACTCTTTTAATACCTCCTACACTACAGATATTTTTGTCTATGATTCATGTAGGAGTGCTTGGTGCCACAGGAGCGGTGGGACAGCGTTTCGTTCAACTTTTAGCGGATCATCCCTGGTTTCATCTCCAGACACTCACCGCTTCTGAACGAAGTGCGGGAAAACCATATGGTAACGTGGTCAACTGGCGCCTTGATGCGCCGTACCCGGACAACGTCAGCGATATCGTCGTCACTCCCACAACCGTCGAGAGCCTGAAGGACTGCGATCTCGTCTTCTCGGCGCTCCCTGCTGATGTGGCGGGGCCTCTCGAGACCGAGCTCGTCAATGCGGGCATCGCCGTCTGCAGCAACGCCCGGTCGCACCGCATGGACCCGGACGTTCCGCTGGTGATCCCGGAGGTCAACCCGGATCACCTGGGCCTGATCGACGTCCAGCGGGACCGCGGAAACGGGGGGTTCATCGTGACCAACCCGAACTGCTCGACGATCGTCCTTGTGCTGGCCCTCGCACCCCTCAGACCGTTCGAGTTCCACGATGTGCGTGCAGCAACCATGCAGGCGATCTCGGGAGCCGGGTTTGCGGGTGTCCCCGCTATGGACATCTATGACAACGTCATCCCCTATATCGGTTCTGAGGAGGAGAAGATCGAGACCGAGACTGCAAAGATCATGGGCACGTTCAACGGTTCCGAGGTGGTTCCCGCTCCGTTCCGGGTGAGCGCAAGTTGTCACCGGGTCCCTGTCATCGACGGGCACACCATCGCGGTCTGGGTCGACGTTAAGGAGTCGGTTGCCGAGGTGAAAAAAGCTTACGCAACCTTTAAGTCACCCTTCAGCAATCTACCCTTACAACCAGCAAAGGCAGTTGAGCTCTTTGACCAGCCTGATCGTCCACAACCCCGGCTTGACCGCAACCGGGGGCGGGGCATGACGGTGTCCGTCGGGAGAATCCGCGAAGGATTACGGTTCGTTGCGCTCGGGCACAACACCATCCGTGGGGCTGCAGGCGCATCCGTCCTCAACGCAGAGCTGATATACTCGAGGAAGTATCTTTAGACGAGGTGGGCTTGATGATAAAGGATAACACAGTATTCGTGGGAAACAAACCGGTCATGAACTATGTGCTCGCGGTGGTCACCCAGTTCAACAACGGAGCGGAAGAGGTTGCGATTAAGGCCCGGGGGAAGGCTATTTCGCGTGCGGTCGATACAGCGGAGATTGCACTCAACCGGTTCTTAGAGAACGTAAGCAAGAAAGAGATCTTCACATCGACCGAGATGATCGACACCGACACCGGAAAGACGAACGTCTCAAGCATCGAGATCGTCCTCGCTCATGCGAAGTGAGGCCTCGAAGCACTTTTTTTCGGGATTCGCCCCGGTTCACGTGCCTCGACGGGAGGAGCCCGGCGGGACCGCGCGTCGTCGGCGCCTCTTCCCTTACCGGCGTCCCCGGCGTTGCGCTGCTGGGTGCCGGCGCATCATAAAAACGGGTTTTATGAGAGTAATTCGGCTGAAAATTCGAGCATACGGCCTCTTTGGCTCCGGTGGACCATAAAGGTTTTATGAGTCACCCCATAACTATTGTAGTATGAAGTGGGTGGCGGTCGGAGTGGTGCTGATGCTGGCGGCTGCTCTCGTCGCACCCGCCGTAGCGGCGGGGGAGGAGCGGTACGGCTACATCACGGTAAAGGACGTCACCATCCGACTGGAGAACGAGAACGCCGTCGTCACCATGAACTATACGATCGACGGCGGCATCGCGTTCCTCGTCTTCCTCCTCGGGAAAGCCGACCTGAGGCAGAAGACACTTGATATCCTGAACTTCAACGACACGAGAGTTCAGTACCTCGATCTCGAGCGCGCCGAGGTGCGTGTGAACAACGTCTCGGACAACTACGGGCAGGGGTCGTACTGGTTCCCCGCGCACCGGTTTGGCGTGGTCGTGCCTTCGCTCACCATCATCACCCCGCAGGACGTCAGGCGTTACGAGAATATCAGCGAGTTCCCTGACGGACTCGGCTATTTTGCTCGACGGTGAACAGGCCCGGCCTGCAGTGCGCATCGTTATCCGGTGGGGGACCCCGTGCCCGGAGGTGATCTGGTCCGCCTGCCGGGAACCATGCCAAACACCAGGCCCGTTCGCCCCGCCCCGGTATCCCTGTAGGGGATACTCATAACGCCGCTCTCCGGCAACCCCCACCCCGCCCGGCCTTCGGCCTCCTCCCCCGCCCCCCGGGGGCAGGGGCAGTGCGTGGCGATATCCAGTGGGAAGCCGTGCCCGGGGGCGCCCTTCGTGTCGGTTTCCCTGGAGGGGGCAGGTGGGGTGCAGGGATATAGCCCGGATCTGGTTCTTCTCCGGGATCTCCCCGGACAGTGGACCGTGGTGGCTATCGCTACGGGGGGTGGGGACCGGGGAGGGGAAACCCCCTCCCCGGAAAAAGCGACACCCAAAAATACCTCTCTGCAAGCCCACGCCCCCTTCCCCTTAGGGGCGGGGGCAGTGTTTGCGATATCCGGGGGTGAGCCGTGCCAGGAAACGGTGTTGACGCCGGTTTCCCGGAAGACCGGGAAGAACCGGCCAGGAACAGGTTCCTCCCCGGGGGTCAGGCCTCGTTCAGTGGACCGTGGTGGCTACTACGCCGGGAGGGCGGTGCCCGGGCGTGCCCCGGGGTGCGACGGCGAGGTCTCCCGGCAGAGCCTCACGCGCCCCTCTTCAGCGCGAGCGGTTCGTGCTCGTCTCCCCACCGGCCGAGGAGTGACTGGAGGTAGACGCCGAGGAAGGCGCAGAAGAGGCCCCCGATCGTGGCGAAGATGATGTATTTTACGCCGGCATCTGCCGATATGGGGAACCTGGAGATCTCGCTGATCGAGAGGATGTAGATGCTCGCCCCGTAGGCGATGGCCCCGATCGCCAGCACGAAGAACGGCAGGGCGACCACCCGCCGGATCGCCTCCCGTTCGTTTAAGAAGACGTCGATGATCTTGCCCCCCGATGCAACGAGGCCGGCGGCGGTGAACCAGGCGATGGCACCATAGATGAACGCGAGCACCTGGAAGAAGATCCCTGCGGAGGTATAGTAGTCGAGGAGACTTATGAGCCCGAGGACGATCCCGACGATGCCGAGCAGTATCGCCGTTATGTAGGAGACAAAGGTGAACCTGCCGCCATGGAGCGAGGTCTTCAACGATGTGATCAGGTAGCCGAAGATCTCGTCGATACCGACGCCCTTGAAGAGCAGGTAGGTGCCGACGACGCCGACGACGACGATGGTTGCTCCTTCCGGGTACCCGAGCAGGTAGCCCACGGCGTAGAGGAGCATGGCAAGACCGAGCGGCACGAGCACGATCTTTGAGACCTTCGGGTCGTCGAGGAGACGCCTGAGGATGTAGTACGTCCCCTCGAGGTTCGGCATCTGGTTGACCACGACCCTGCGCACGCTGCTGACCGGCACCCGGGACTGGATGATCGGGAGGACGTACTCGTCCTCGGCACCGTCCGTCACCAGGACGCAGGCCGTAGAGTTTGTCGCGAGAAGAATCGCATCGAGGCTCGCGGCTATCCGCCGGTCCCCTTCGAGCAGGTTCATGTGGTTGCCGCAGATGACGGCGACGGCGACCTCCTCGCCGCGGGCGGTGAGCTCGTCGTAGATCTTGATCGTCTCAAAGATCGCGTTGACGTCGGAGTCTTCGGAGTCGGCGAGGCCAAGGGAGGTCGCCGCATGGAGGCATGCCTCTCTGCCCACGATGGGACCATCGATCCGGGCTTTGAACCCGAGATCATCATCGCGATCGACACAGAGGACGAGCGTTCGCTCTTTTGCCATGCAATAGAACATCTCCTCAGATCTATTAAATAATTTGCAGGGAGAAGTGAAAAAAGTATTAAATAAGTTTTGCACGCTGGAGCAGGAGCAGGTCGTCGGTCGTGAGTTTCTCTCCGCCGCGGAACTGCTGGAAGATACGCTCCGCTTCCTTCCGGACGGCCTTCTGCTCCTTGGTGACCTTGGTCTTCCGGGTCTTCTTGCGCAGGCCCGAGATCACCTTGTCGTAATCACGGAGTTCCTTCTGGCAGGCGATGAACTGCTTGTGCTCCTCGTCCGCCGCCTCCTGGGCCTCGACGAACTGCTGGTGGGCCTTGTCCGCCTCCTCGCGGGACTTGTCGGCCTTCCGGTAGGACTCCACCATCAGGTCGTGGTGCTGCTGGGCAGCCTCGGCCTTCTCGGTGACATCCTTGTGGATGTCTGAGGCGAGCCTCCGGAACTCACGGGCTTCGGCGAGTTTCGTCCGCATCTCCTTGTTCTGCTCGAGCTCGGCCTCCTGGTCCTTCGCCGCCGCTTTGAGCTGCTTGATCTTCTCGATCAGTTCCCGCTCTTTATCGGTGCTGTAGACCTCGGTCTGCTGCTTGAACTCCAGGTGCTCGATCTGCTTCTGCAGTTCCTTGATGCCCCGGTTCCGGAGGTTGCCGTGCTCCTTCTTGAAAGACTCTATCTCTTCAAAGAGCGCGTTCGCCTTGTCGTTGTACTCGTTCCTCCGGTCTTTCAGCGCCTGGACTTCCTCGTTGATCGTATCCCGCTGCTCTTTATGCTGCTGCGCCTCCTCGACAAATTCGCGGGTCTGGGTGTTTAAGGTGTTGCGTTCCCGGGCATTTTTGCTGGCGAGCGCGTTCAACTCATTGCGCCGGTCTTTGTGCTGTTCAGACTCCGCAAGGACTTTCTTTCTCTTCTCAATCAGATCGTTCAGCATTCTCTACCAATCCTCGACATTCGGTACCTATCTCATATCCCCGCCAGGAGCTCGCTCCCGTGTGCCGCGGGATGCCTGAGGCTTATGTAGCGGCTACACCACAAGAAAAGACATTTTCCGGACTCGCGATCGAGGCCGTCATTCATCAGTCTGCTCATGTGTTCAACCTCGGTACTCGGCAACCGCAGACCCGCAGGTTCTGCGCCCTGCACAATACACCCCGTGCTGGAGGGATTATACAAGAACGTCTATAATTCAAACGTCATCCGGACTATTAAGTATTTCGCAGGAGTCCGGGGACACGCCGCCGGGGGTGATCCGGGGGTGAGAGGATACGCGAAAGAGGGCGATGGGGGTTAGAGAAAATCGATGAGATGCCCGCTTGCGGTATCCCCCGCCATGCGCCTGCCGACAGGTGCGCCGGACCGCTGCTTCGCTGGTTCGTAGGCACGATGGCTTCCGAGGATCTGTGCACTCTTGACGCCGGTCATGACCGCCATGACCCGGACTCTCCCCTCGTAATCGCTGTTCACCCGCGCTCCCCAGATGACGTCCGCGTGGGGGTCGAGTTCGTAGGTCAGAGAGCTTGCTATCTCCTCGGCGTCCTGGAGGGTCAGGTCGTTGCCGCCCGTGATGTGGATGAGGCTCCCCGTCGCTCCACGGTAGTCGATGTCCAGCAGGGGGTGGTTCAGGCACTCGTGGACGACGCTCTCGGCCTTGTTCTGCTGCTTGCTCTCTCCGACGAGCATCACGGCGACGCCGCCCTTGCTCATGATGGCACGCACGTCTGCGTAGTCGATATTGATGAGCGAAGGCTCCGTGATCGTCTCGCTGATGCCCTTGACGGTCTCCGCGATGAGCTGGTCCATGACCGAGAACGCCTGGCCGAGCGGCAGGTTCGGCACGAACTTGATGAGACGGTTGTTGTCGAGCACGATGACCGAATCGGCGGCGGCTGAGAGCTGTTCAAGCCCCTCTTCCGCGCGGAGGAGCCGGGCTTTCTCGACCTGGAAGGGGTAGCTGACCATGCCGACGACGATTGCCCCCTGCTCCTTTGCAATCTGCGCGACGACCGGGGCCGTCCCCGTGCCGGTCCCGCCACCCATGCCGGCCGTGATGAAGACAAGGTCCGCGTCGCAGAGCAGGCCTTCGAGGGTCGGCCGGGCCATCTCGGCTGCACGCCTGCCGACATCCGGGAACCCGCCGGCCCCAAGGCCCTTGGTGAGCGATTTGCCGACAAGCACTCTCTTGTCAGCCTGGATCATGTCCAGGTGCTGTTTGTCCGTGTTGATTGCGATCGTCTCCGCACCGCTGACCTGCATGTGGTAGAGGCGGTTGACGGTGTTGTTGCCTGCGCCGCCGCACCCCACGATGACGATGCGTGGCTGGCCGAGGATATCGTCCTCATCCTCGCCCGAGTCTGCCTTCAGGTACTTCTCTCGTTCTGCATGTTTCAATGCCTCATTGATGATTGTCTGCATCTAATACCTCCTAAACCTGGAATGAAATCTGTTCGGCCTCGCGTAGGGCACGGTTGCCATGTCTCTCGAGAAGCCCCCTGACGGAATACCGCACGGCCTCCGATACCGTGGGGAACTCGCCGGCCTCCACCAGCCTCTCGAGCATTTCAACCTGCTGCCGGGGCAATCTGATAGTTATCCGATCCATCATCTCAATCACTCATATCTGACATCTAGCAGCCTGAAGTCTGCCATTTGTCAGACAGTCGTAATCTTTTTGTCTGACTGCATCAGATAAGGCATAATACTACTGGTATGGTATAAATATCTTCTGAAATGAATCCGGGCCCGGCATAACGGTTTTATGGATAGCAGCAGACAACGTACCTTCACAGGATTGCCACAGTTATGAGAGAAAACCTCCCTGAAAGGATGGAACACGGCGGCCGGGTACGCTGGCACCGCACGCGGGAGAGAGGCGAGCTGATCGATTTCAGCGCTAATGTGAACCCGTATCCTCCCGATATCCCCTGGACACCGGACCCTTCGGTGCTGAAAGACTACCCGGACGACCGCTATGAGGCGCTCAAAGAGGCGATCGGCAGCACGTTCGGTCGCGATGCGGCGGAGATCACCGTAGGCAACGGGTCCGTCGAACTTATCCGCGCGTTCTGTTCCGCCGTGCTCGACGACGGGGACGTCGCCTGCATCAGGCCGCCGACGTTTGCCGAGTACGAGATGGCGGCGAGGCTCGCCGGTGCCCGGTGCACGGCTGATGAGAGCGCCGCCGCCGTCCGGTTCTTCTGCAACCCGAACAACCCGACGGGCAGGCTCTGCACCCGCCCGGAAGTCCTCGGACTGCTCGCCGAGACGGCGGAAGGGGGAGGGTATCTCTTCGTCGACGAAGCGTTCATCGAGCTCGCCGACCCGCGCCAGAGCGTCGTCGATCTCTCCCACGAGAACCTCTTTGTCCTGCGCTCCCTGACAAAGAGTTTTACCGTGCCGGGCATCCGGTTCGGGTACGGGTTCGGCGTGCCCGAACTCATCGAGCGGGTGGAGACCGTGCGCCTTCCCTGGACGGTGAACGCGTTCGCCGAGGCCTTCGCCATCGAGGCTTTCCGGCACTACGGCGACCTCGAACGCTCGCGCGAGAGGATTGCCCGGGAGCGGGAGTGGCTCTGCGGCCGCCTCAAGGGCCTCGGTCTCGCGTACGAGCCCCCGTCTGCGAACTACATCCTGATGGAGGTCCCGGAGGAGGCGGCGAGGCTTGCCGGGCGGCTCCTCTCCCACGGCATCCTCGTCCGTGACTGCCGGTCGTTCGGGCTACCCCGCCACATCCGCGTGGCGGTGCGGACCCACGAGGAGAACCGGCAACTCGTCGAGGCGCTCGAAGCATGCTTGTCCTGATCATGGCCGGGGGGCAGGGTTCCCGGCTCCAGATGGGTGAGAAGCCGCTCGTCACCATCTGCGGAACGCCCATGCTCTCCTGCGTCATCGACGCCTTCGCGTCCACAGGGCACGAGGTGGTCGTGGTCGCCTCGCACCGGACACCGTTCACCAAAAACTGGTGCCGGGCGCAGGGGGTCGCCCTGTATGAAGCCGAAGGGCTTGGCTACGTCGAGGATATCCGTGCGGCGGCGGAAGACCTCGGAGAAGCAGGAACGCCCTTCTTCACCTGCGTCTCCGACCTGCCCTGCCTTGCCCCCGATATCGTCGCCGGCGTCGAGGACGCCTGGCGCCGGGCGGGAACGCCGGCATGCTCCACGTGGGTGCCGCGCGACCTCTGCGAAGAGCACGGCTGCCGCACGCAGTACATGGAGACGGTCGACGGCGTGCCGGCCTGCCCCGCCGGGATCAACATCCTGACGGCGGGCGGCCTCGACGGCCCGGAGGAGGAGCTGCGCCTCCTCCTGCACGATCGCCGGCTCGTCTTCAACATCAATACGCGCGAGGAGCTGGCGCTGGTGCAGGAGTATCTCTGCCAGAAGCGGGTCCCGTAGTTCCCGGCGGACGGCCGCATAAGGGGCCTTCGGTCTTTGCGAACTTTGCTCTCCGGGAGCATCGCTCCTGGACAATCGTTTTTTGGGAGAAACTGTATTATCGGACTATCGCCGATCTCTATATATGGAATCCTGCCGGGAAATCGAACTCGAGGGGCATATCATCGATTCGGGCATCATGACTCTCGTGTTTGACAGGATCATGGATATGGGTGGGGAGTTTGAGATCCTCACGTTCAACGTCGGGAAGCAGAAGACGGACACCAGCTACGCGCGGCTGCGCGTGACGGCACCCACCGAGCGGCAACTTGATGATATCCTCTCCGAGCTGCACCGGCTCGGCGCACGCACTCCCGAGATCAGCGACGTCACCCTTGTACCGGCAGAGGGCGACCGGATCCTCCCGAAAGGGTTCTACTCGACCACCAACCACCCGACGTTCGTGAAATATCAGGACGAGTGGCTGCCGGTCGAGCATATCGAGATGGACTGCCACATCGTGGTCGATGAGACGGAGAGACGGGCTTTTTGCAAGCCGATAGCGAAGATAAAGGCTGGTGATGCCGTCGTCGTGAGCGAGGCCGGGGTGCGGGTGATCTACCCCGAGCGGCCGCGGAAGGTCAGCACGTTTGAGTTCATGCACGGGACCGTCTCGTCGGAGCGGCCGAGCGAGGCGATCATCGCAAAGATCGCCCGCGAGATCCTCGCGATGAAGAATGAGGGGGAAAAGATCGCGCTCGTCGGCGGCCCGGCGATCGTCCACACCGGGGCGGCCGGGGCCCTTGCGGCGATGATCCGCAAGGGCTACATCGACGTGCTCTTCGCGGGGAACGCTCTCGCGACGCACGATATCGAGTCCAACCTCTTTGGCACGTCTCTTGGGATGGACGTCAGGACGGGCACGCTCATCACCGGCGGGCACAAACACCACATCTACGCCATCAGCGAGATCATGCGGGCGGGGTCCATCAAGAACGCGGTCGACCGGGGGGTCGTGACCGGGGGGATCATGTACGAGTGCGTGAAGAGGGATATCCCGTTTGTGCTCGCTGGCTCTATCCGGGACGACGGGCCGCTCCCCGACACGATCACGGACGTCGTCGCGGCGCAGGACGCCATGCGCCGCCACATCCGTGACATCGGGATGGTCCTGATGGTCGGGACGCTCCTCCACTCGATCGCTGTCGGGAACTGTCTCCCCTCGTACGTCAAGACCGTCTGCGTCGATATCAACCCCGCGTCGGTGACGAAGCTGATGGACCGGGGCACGACGCAGGCGATCGGCGTCGTGAGCGATGCCGGGACGTTCCTCCCGCTGCTCCTTGAGCAGCTGGAGGAACAGGAGACGTGTTAGCGGGCTGGTTCATCGTATTTTGAGGGTTCCCGTGCGCGAGGAGGACCAGCCGGCAACACCCGCACGGTCTTTCACGTGAATCAAAGGCGCGTGGATGCTGGAGATATGCCCCGGGTCAAACCGGGTTCTGGCTCGCTCTTTCTCCATCGCCTCTAGGAAACCGGCGTCAGCACCCCCCTGGCACGGCTTCCCACTGGGTATCGCCATGACTGCCCCCGCCCCCGGGAGGGGGCGAGGGAGGAGCGCGAAGCGCGGGCGGGGTGGGGGTTGCCGGAAAAGAATTTCCGGGTGTCGTTTTGTCCGGGGAGGGGGAAGGCCCCCTCCCCGGTCCCCACCCCCCGTGGCGATAACCACCACGGTCCACCGTCCCAGGAGATCCCGGGAAAGAACCGGGCGCGGGCTTATCGCTCTCGGCTCTCCGAAAAACCGGCACCAGCGCTGCTTCCCGGATACGGCTTCCCACCAGATATCGCCACGCACTGCCCCCGCCCCCGGGTGGGGGCGGGGGAGGAGGCCGAAGGCCGGGCAGGGAGGGGATGCCGGAGAGGAACGTATGAGTAGCCTACCTACGGGAGGCGCAGGCGAGGTGGGGGGCTGGAGAGAAGCGTATGGGCATTCTCTTACGAAGGCCGGGTGGGGGATGCCGGAGAGGAACTTTTGGGCGTCGTTTTGCCCGGGAAGGGGGAAGGCCCCCTCCCCGGTCCCCACCCCCCGTGGCGATAACCACCACGGTCCAGTGCCCGGGGAGATCCCGGGGAAGAACCGGGTCCGGGGCTAACTCCTGAACCCCACCTGCTCCTCCAGGAAACCGGCGCAAGGGCCGCTCCCGGGCACGGCTTTCCCCCGGCACGATAGCCGGGAAAGATCCGGGTCTGAAACCGACGACCTTCTGACAACGTCCCGTCAGATTACCGGGTGAGCGGCATACAGAACGGTTCTTCCCGGTCGAGCACGAACTCCCACTCTCCTTTGCACCCGCACTCCGTCTCTCTCAGGGCGCGCAGGAGTTCGACGTCGCCGGTCAGCGAGTAGTCGCCGATCCCCTTCACGATCGGGCCGTCGCAGGCACCGCAGTTGTGCGGTCCCCGGGTCTGCCCGCCGCCGACAGGATCGCAGAGGACGTGGACCGGGGACCCGATCAGCACGTCAAGGACGCTCCAGAGGTAGGGGGGGCGGTACGCGTGCTCTCTCCAGAGGCGCTCGACCTCGGTCCTGCTCTGGACGGTGCAGAGGTTCATGGATATGCTGTCCGCAACGGAGGCGACGTCCCGGATGGAGCGCACCATATCGTCGCGCGCCTCGCGCTCGGTCAGGAACGGCGGTTTCATCAGGAGGTAGGCCTTCACGCCCGCGCCGGCGGCGTGCGCAATCCCTGCAGCGCGGAGGAAATCGGCGTACGTGAACCCTTTATCGATGTTCTTCTCCCGAATTGCGTCGTTTGTGGTCTCAAGCCCCACGGCGACGGAGAGCGGCCGCGGCCAGGCGCCGGTATCGATGCCCTCCTGAAACTCACGAAGCGCGTCCAGTTCGACGTATTCGGGCCTTGTCTCGGCGATCACGGCCTTGCCCCGGAACGCTTCCGCGACGGCGCGCCGGGCGGCGGGGGGGACCTCGCCGGGATCGAAGAAACTCCCCGACGTGAAGATCTTGAGCACCTGATAGTCCTCGTCGCGGAAGTTCTCTTTCACCCAGCGGACCTGGCGGACCAGCCGGTCGGCAAGGTCGTCCTGCGGGAGATCGGGGTAGCGCTCGTGCCGGTAACCGCACATACGGCACCGGTTCCAGGAACACCCGCCGCTCCGAAAGATTACCGTCAGCGTGTCGAGGATCTGTCCTTCATAGCGGTCTTTCCCCCTCCAGGACGCGAGCGGTTTCTCAATCGATTTGGATACCATTATACCTCATATTCGTTGATGTACTGGTATGAAAAGGATCGCATGGCTGACGCTCATCGCTGCGATGCTGCTCGTCAGCGCGGCATCAGCCGCGTACGTTGGAATCAGTGCTCCAAAGACAGTCTACGTCGGCGACCAGCTCAACGTCACCGGCACCACGATCGTGGGCGGGCTCACAAAGCCCTCCCTCAACCCCGGGTTCAGCACGGACGTCGTCCTGTACTATGCCCAGGGCACAAAGAGTGAAGTAGCCCGCAAGACCATCGTCGTCCAGGAAGACGGTTCGTTCTCAGCGACATTCGATACCACCGGTCTCGCTGCGGGGACCTACTCGGTCGAGATCATCGATCCCACGCAGACCACCTTCGGGGGCAGTTCGACGACGATGCAGATCGTCACCCTTGTCGACCGCTCTGAGAGCGTCGTAGTACAATCCCCGCTCAACCAGGAGTTCGACGGCACCCTCGACCTCCGGGGTACGGTCAGCGGGATCGGCAGCGCGGGCGTTCAGATCCGGGTCGAGAAAGGCGGCGCCGTCGTCTACGGGCCGGAGTACATCCGCACCGACGCAACCGGGGCTTTCGCTGCGGAAGTGCCCATCTCTGAGGGAGGCACATACGAGGTCACGTTCTCCGACGCCAAAGGCTACATCGGGACCGTGACGTTTGTGGTTTCGGGCGCACCGACTGCCACGGCGACGCCGGCGATGATATCCGCGAGCGCCCCCGCCACGCGCTCGGCTCCGGCATACTTCGAGGTCGACACGAAGAGCGGCACGGTGACGATCGCGACGTCGGTCGGGATTGACTGGGTGATCGAGTACATCGACGAGGATGGGAAATCCCACAAAGTCAACGATAAAGGCCTGCTCGAACCCGAGACCGCGGTGTTTGCCGCACGGGGCGGCACCGTCTACGTCAAAGTCTACCCCATGAGCTACAACGACAGCGGGACGGTGCAGGTCTCGGCCGCGAACGCCGACTCAGTCAGGGTGAGCCAGGCTGCGCCCGGGCTCTTCGGCGACGCGAAGCCCACCACCACCCAGTCTGCGCCGGTCCCGGTGGTCCTCGCGCTCCTTGCACTCGTTGTTGTGGCCGTCCTCGCGCGCCGGGGATGAACAACCTTTTTTCATCCGGCGACCAATAGGTATAGGCGGGCCGGGATAGTCTAGTCCGGGAAGGCGGTGGCCTTGAAAGCCACTGGTGCCTGGCACCTCGGGAGTTCAAATCTCCCTCCCGGCGTTCTATTGTCAAATTGGCGTGATTCTAATTGATTTTCCGAAGTTGCAACAGCAAGGACGGCTTCGTTTTGCGATTGATTGCTGTCTGCTTTCCCTTCACCGTGAATTGCTGGTTTAAACTTCTCTAAATCGGTAACAACCGCAAAGCCCCATTCTGTTTTGAAGATATTTACAGCCTGACCGATCATGCCGCGATGCGCGTTCCAGGGTAAGCGAATATAGGGAGCAATGTAATTTGGTTTCGGCTGGAATTTCTTGAAAACGGACGTTGCGATAAACTCACACTCGCAGATCATAATGGGTGATCGGTTTATGGTTATTTAAAGCCATTCGAGGAGGTTGATAGGCTCAATGTGCCTACTTCAAGTGATAAAGAAAAGAAGCAATTTCCTTTGAGTAAAACTGCACGAAAAACACACTGACTTTTTCAGCCTATACTAAACATCCTCTGAAGTAAGAGGGGGTCTGATCTACCACTTTTTTAGGGGTCGACAGAGGCAATAATTTGATTGTGGATATAGCGGTATAACCTGTCATATTCAAAATAATTTAAAAATAACAAATAATCACTCTCTGATTATATCGAAAGACATAATAGTTAATACGTGTAATTATTATGTACAGTCATTGTAGGAAAACTACACCTTTGAAAAAGCAGATATTCACGTATTTTCCTTATGATGATTGTATAATGAAATAAAAATTTAAGGTAATATTATGATAAAAAATATATTAATTGATAGAAAGATGGGTCTTTTACTCACCCACCTCAGTATAGTTTATTTAAACAAAAATATCGTTCAAAACCCTGATAAAATCAGCATCAGCGATATGGTTGCTCTTTCAGAAGCAATTGAACAATACCGACAGCATCCACCAACTGTTGACTTCATTGAAGTTGATAGTAGCAATAAGCAACATCCAATATTCGATGCGATAGAAGAGCACGTTGTTAAAACTCTAGCCATAGTAACTTTCAATGGTGTTCCATATGTCTATGACTGGAATGCGATGAAGTATCGCCCTGACAACAACGACATTGAACGATTCATCATTAACCTCCTTAAGTCAAAGGGGTATACTCGCAAAAAGGGGATTCATAGCCTGGTAAAAGAAATTTTTTTCAGGATTGCCAAATCTACAACCGTAAGTGAATACTCATTCAATCATTGTGAAGGGTTTATACCCGTAAGAAACGGCACTCTCCATATTGAAGCTCGGCAATTATTCGAACACTCTCCGGTGTTTGGTTTTACTTACTGTGTTACACCATCATACAAGCCCGATGCGGACCCCACAACTGTACTCCACTATCTCAAGTCACTCACTCACGAGGATGAAGTCGATCTGCTCATTCAGATGCATGCACAAGCCCTCATCCATGAACCCATGAAGAAGGCATATATCCTCTATAACAGAAGTGGAAATAATGGAAAGTCTACATTCCTTGAATTTTCAACTAGATTCTTTGGACTGGAAAATGTTTCACATGTAAGTCTACAAGACCTCTGCAAGGGAGGTTTCAGGCTTGCGGAGATTGATGGGAAAGTTGCCAACATTTATGGGGATTTACCCAGTGATTACATTCCCGACATGGGGCAATTCAAAACGCTAACAGGTGATGATACGATTGCCGTTGAACGGAAGTATCAAGATCCATATTCATTAAGAAATCGTGCCCTCTTGGTCTTCGGGTGTAATAAGTTGCCGGAGATAGGTGAGAAGAGCAGCCCCATCTACGAGCGCCTTTATCTTATTGAGTTCTCGAATCAGTTTAAAGTAAAGATCGGCTTCCTAGAGGAATTAACAACCGAAGAAAATCTCTCGGTTATGTTGAATCTATGCCTAGATAGAATTGATATTTTGCTTAAACAAGGCCTCATTAAAGATAAAAATGTGGATGAAACAAGGGAGGTATGGCAGAACCAGTCTGATAGTTGTTACCGGTTCATCTCTGCCAATCTTGAGTTTGATGATGAAATCAGCGACGACATGGAATCAATTGAGATTTACAAACATATACTCCCCTTTGAAGACACCTATCAACTTTACCTTACAGATTGTGTAGCAGCAAACGAAGGACCTACAAGTAAACGCAAATTCAGAGGGAAACTCAATGAAAATGGGTTTAATACGAAGAGAATAGGATCAAGGGGAGAACAGATAGAGTATATTGTTGCGGCCCGATTAAAAAGAGCCACTTCAGAATCTCAATCAAGTAGTATTAGAGTATCTCAAGAATTTGAGGGGATTTCTGCAAATTAACAGAGTATTTCATTGTTATATAATTCTATCAATATTTTTATACAATATCAATATTATTTTTGAAATGTAAAATCCCCATATACCGGCACATATTCATGAAAGGGATGAAATACTTGCTTCTTTTTATGAATAAGGAAATTATCATCAGATTTACTATCCTACACGCGCATATAACTCACCCCGTTCAAAAAAAACGGCACTGAATTTTAATTCAGAAGAATATGAGATATGACACCTATAGTTTAGCGTTAAATATTGAAGAGATCTCATACAAAGCAATCATTGAATCAAACAAGTTATTGCAGTCTGAAGCGGTAAGCAAGAACAAATAGGCAATATCGAAAGGAAATAACACCGATACCAAGCGTGGTTGCACAGTGCCAAGCCTCAACTCAAAAGCGGGATGCTACTGAGTATAAACGGGTAGCAAATTCGAGAAATCAAAAGATTTCTGATCAGAACGATGGAGCGTAAGGTAAGAATGACAAATGTGTAAGTATCGCCTACTATGGGGTAGTGCCCTACGAAACAACTGGTCATCTGAGATCCCATCCTGGTGTTCCCGCTTGCATGCAATCCGGGGCACGGCTTTCCCATGGGTATCGCTATGACTGCCCCCGCCCCTTGAGGGGCGGGGGAGGAGGCCGGAGGCCGGGCGGGGTGGGGTCGACGACAGGCACGGATCTTTACGCGTTGGAGACAGGGGAGGGGAAGACCCCTCCCCGTCAGCCCCACCCCCATGGCGATAGCCACCACGGTCCACAGCATGAGGCCATGCTTGCGAGAAAAGGTCGAACTCAGGGACAGGCCGGGTCCGGCACCAATCTCGTCAGGGATGAACGACAGCCGGAATAGGGTGGGCTTTACCAGAGCCCGATAACGGAAATTTTCGGTCGGATCCACCGAGATCGATTATCAGTTCTCTGCTGGAGCACTACCTACTATGGGCGATGAACTTGTAAGCCGGATTCCTTACCTGTGTAACAACAGGAGCACAGGGTTTTACATCAAGCCAATACAGCTACTTCAGTGATCTTGCTTACGCTCTTCCCCTTACACTATCTCCCATTGGCGTAATGCGTTACGATGTTGCCTTACACGTTTCTTGATATCGGAGTTGGTCTCAGATTCTGGGGGTAGGGGACTGGGTAAGAAACACCCGGTTAAGTGGCTCACAAAAATTTTACAAAAAATTTGACATTTTGGGTAAAAAGTGAGGTTTAATTTCGCCTACCCATCCAAATTCTAAAGTGAATACGCGGCCTATCCGACTTTACGTTGCCTAGCCCAAGTTTCCAGGTAGTAATCCTATCACTACAATCGGCACTGGAATAGGTAGCAATTTGAAGCAACGAGTAGTTATATTAAAGTCAGCCATGTTGGAAGCGCTGGCATGTCGAGTAGGGAAGAACGCCTTTGGATCGGTTGGGACGATGAGCACTGCAAGTGCTAGCAAGCCATGAGTCAGGCCGTAGTGAAATTTATAGTAGTCCCGGTAAATGGTTGCACTATTACCAAACTGAATCTCAACAAAAATGTCGTTTTTCTGGAAGTCACCAATTAACCTAGGGCTTTCACAGAGTTTCGGTTGACTTATCCACCCTCTTTGAGCAAATTGCTGAGCAAATGCCTTATTGTACCCGGATTGATGCTTATACTCTTGTCCGTCAACAGTGATCGAGAACTCCTCTTGCCATGTGACTCCTTCTATCGAAGAATAGATCTCCTGTAGTTCTTTGACGTTTTGAAGTAACTTCGGGCTGCAAAAGAAATATTCGGTGATATAGTGCATGAGTTGTCACTCTGTCTAAATTGCTTGCGTTCTATATTCACTCAAACATTCTCAAGTAACTCTTTCATCTCTAAATATTCGTCTTTTGAGATTTCTCCCCTTGCAAACCTCATCTTTAGAACCTGAAGAGGATCCCCAACGGTTGGCTCAATAGTTGCCCTTATTTCCTTTTGACCAGATGTTGACTCGTTAGTGGATTGTTTCGCCATCAGCAACTTGATACATTGCATCCAATCATCAGCAAGGACCGGATAGAGGTATCCTAGTCTGAATGAATTTCCCT
>Ga0208041_1000344_pt1 | contig 49257 bp, 40 predicted proteins | sample AD_SCU002_MetaG_FD_184453 | JGI IMG/M metagenome (GOLD analysis project Ga0208041, IMG submission 184453) | Active sludge microbial communities of municipal wastewater-treating anaerobic digesters from China - AD_SCU002_MetaG (SPAdes) (version 2) | ecosystem: Engineered > Bioreactor > Anaerobic...
CCCATTCTTTGAACTTGGTCAGTGCCATGCCTGTTATGAACCGTCGTTTCTCTCTGGGAAAGAGATTTTTGGCAAGTTGTTGCGTGATGGTTGAGCCTCCACCCTTTCGCTTTCCTGTAACGATCCCTGAAGCAACACGAAAGATGGCGCGCGCATCCACCCCCGAATGGCGGAAAAACCGGATATCTTCTGTCGCAATCAAGGCCTGAACCAGGTGAGGGGACAGATCCTGAAAATGCACGTTGGAACGGTTCTCAACATAGTACTTGCCCAAAACAGCCTGGTCGGCTGAGATGATTTCGGAAGCAAGGTTGGATTTTGGATTTTCCAGTTCCTCAAACGAAGGCATGAAACCCAGCCACCCAAGGGAAATCAACAGGAAAAGCAGGAAAAGCAAGGCTACACCTCCGCCTATCACAATCCAGAACCATCGAACGTAGGTATTTCCGGTAGGTTTGATCCTTTTCTTCGGCATGACATGTTATATATCTGGTCCCTTCCGGCAATAACAACCGGAAATCAGCCTATTTCGTATCTGTTGGCCGCATTGGCCGATCGCTTTCTGTGATCCTGACGCCCAGATTACGCAGTCCGGGCAAATCTTCAACTCTCATAGCATGTTGAAAAACAAAACGATACGTTCCGGTTTCAGGGAAAGTCATGCCTTTGCGAATTAAGAAACGATTGTATTTTATTTTGCTGAATCCCTTCCCGATCCATGATCCATCCTGGCCGGCAAGGACAAACTCGAGGGTATCCCGGGTATGCTTACCTGCCGGGAAATAGGTATCGACAAAAAGAAAGAGGTTGCGGTATGCGTAATCCGTAGTGTGGCGCAGACTGATATAAAGATCATAGATCTGTGTTGAGTCTTCTATTCCAAATTCAAAGCCGATGGTATCCTGCACTTTCCAACCCTCGACAGGAATATGGCGGCTTTCATCTGTAACAATATCCGGGCCACAGGATTGCAGGATGAGTAACAGGACCGGTAATCCAATCCAGTAAATGAAGTATGTTTTACCGCGGCTACTCATCGAACCTCCTGAGATCATCTTCTTCGAGCATGGATTCAACTTCCGCTTTCTTTTCCATCTTATGAGCAAAATCTTCCAGTTTATCCGGGAAGATGTTTTTCTTGTTCATGGCGATGATCTCCTGGAGTTTCTCAGCAGTAATAGCCAGAAAATCACTGGAATCCTGTGCGTAACAATACCAATAAAGCCTTCTGAACACATCGACTTTCTGGAATATCCCATCCCCTTTCTTCGTCTTTAAGACGATATCAGTTCCGGGCATATCCTTCAATGCATCTTTATAGACATCCAGCTCATAATTCAGGCAGCATTTAAGCTTACCACATTGCCCGGCCAGTTTTTGCGGGTTCAGGGATAATTGCTGAACCCGGGCGCTCTGGGTGGTCACCGACTTGAAATCGGTCAGCCAGGTGGCACAACAAAGTTCTCTGCCACATGAGCCAATGCCTCCCAGGCGGCTGGCTTCCTGCCTGACGCCGATTTGCCGCATCTCGATGCGGACATGGAACTCATCCGCCAGGGCCTTTATCAGCTGTCTGAAATCAACGCGCTCTTCTGCAGTATAGTAGAATACAGCCTTGGTATTATCGCCTTGAAACTCAACATCATTAACCTTCATCGAAAGACCTAACTCTCTGGATATCTGTCGTGTTCTGTACTTAGCCTTCTCTTCCCTACGGATGGCCTGGCCCCATTTTTCAATATCATTGGGCCTGGCTTTGCGGTATATCTTCTTGAGTTCGGTCTCATTACCCTGCTGTTTACGCTTCCATTGCATCACCGCCACGGGGCCCAGCAGGCTGACTATCCCAATGTCATGACCGGGGGAGGCTTCTACTGCTACAATGTCTCCACCAACCAAACCCAATGGCTCCGTCATTCTAAAGAAGTCTTTCCTGTTGTTTTTGAAACGGACCTCCGCGACATGGCCAAAGCTACCAGGTAAAGGTTCCGGTAGCTGGGAAAGCCAGTCAAAAGTGTTCATCTTGGCACAGCTATTCAGGCAGTTCAGGCTGTTGGTCCTTGGGTGCTGGGTGTCTGGCGGACGGCAGCATCCCCTGGTATAGAAAGGATTATCTTCAGGTGTGGGAATATAAGGTGTGTCCATTATCTCGTCATATCAAACAAAGAACAAAGGTAAGAAATGCAGCCTAATTAAGCTACGGGCTGCTTGAGAATCCGGCTGATACCGAGGGATAAACCCGTAAACAGGATCGAGGCGTTGGCATTACGCTCCACGTGACCCAGGGCCTTTTCGAGTTCACTAACGACGAACATGCCCCTTGGGGGTGCTACGAAAGGCCCGAATTTGACGGCAAATTCAAGCTCAGCTTCGGTCAACCTGCTCAGTGCTTCTCCCCGAATACCGAGCAACATGCTTTCCCTCACAATATTTAACGCATAGAAAAGCAACTGCTTCTGTTCTTCCCTCCCCAATCCGGCAAATTCCTGTCCAAGCTCCTGAATACCCTGGACATTGCGCTGAAAACAATAGCGCATCCACTGCTTGAACTGCTCAAACATACCACTATCAGGATCTTTCTCCTGCAAAAGACGCAATGCCTCGCGGTAGTTACCCTGGGCCATGCGGATTACTTCACCCCATTTCACAGCCGGGTCGTTGTTGACACGTTTCAATGCCTGCAACATATCCTGGTCAGCGATGCTATTCATTTTGATGAGCTGGGTTCTCGACCGGATGGTATTGATGAGCTGCGTTGGGTCTTCGGTGATGAGCAGGAACAAAGTTTGCTCCGGCGGTTCTTCCAGCACTTTCAGGATTTTGGGAGCAGCGGCATGGAAGAGCTTCTCCACCATCCAGATCATCATCACCTTATATCCGCCTTCATAGGATTTGTAGCTCAGAACCCTGAGAATCTCACTGCAATCCTCTGAATTGATGAGCCCCTGCTTCTTCTCTATCCCTATCTCCGCATACCAGTCGTTGAGGTTGCCGTAACCGTTGGTCCGAATGACCCATGGCCGCCATTTGTCATAGAAGCGTTTGCTGACAGGGTCTTTGGGAACATCTTTGGTAGCAGCTACGGGAAAGATGAAATGCAGGTCAGGATGCGCAAGCTTGGCATATTTGACGCAGGAAGGACATTGCCCGCAGGCATCAGTGGGGATATCCACACCCTGAACCAGGGACCTGACCGGGTGCTGGCAGTTGAGGAACTGCGCATATGCCAGGGCCAGCGACAGAGCGCCGCTGCCCTCAGGGCCAAAAAACAGCTGGGCATGGCTGATCCTTCCGGCATGCGCCGCCAATATCAGCCTCATCTTGGCTTCATCCTGCCCGATTACATCCGCAAATCGCATAGCACGCCAAAACTAATACTATTGCCTGAGCCGGCAAATGAAGTTGTCGAAATGCATCAATCCCAGGATAAGTAATGCGATGGGATCTGATCAGGTTGCATCGGCACTTACGCGTGCACACAGGAATTCACGGTTCATGCGCGCAATATTGGAAACCGAAATGCCCTTGGGACATTCAGCTTCGCAGGCATAGGTGTTGGTGCAGTTACCAAAGCCAAGCTCATCCATTTTAGCTACCATATTCATGACCCTTTCCCTGGCTTCAGGCCGGCCCTGCGGGAGCAGTGCAAACTGCGAGACTTTAGCCGATACGAAGAGCATGGCTGAGGCATTCTTACAGGCAGCAACGCAGGCGCCACATCCAATACAAGCCGCCGCATCAAAAGCCTTGTCGGCATTGGATTTGGGTACCGGGATGGCGTTGGCATCCGGGGCGCTGCCGGTATTGACCGATACAAAGCCACCGGCCTGGATGATCTCATCAAAACCGCTGCGGTCGATGACCAGGTCACGAATCACCGGGAATGGCCTGGCCCGGAAGGGCTCCACGATGATCGTATCCCCATCCTTGAAACGCCGCATAAAAAGCTGGCAGGTGCATATGCGGTCATCGGGACCATGAGGCCTCCCATTGATATAGAGGCTGCATGTCCCGCAAATGCCTTCGCGGCAGTCGTGATCAAAAGCCACAGGTTCTTCGCCCCTGGCTACCAGCTCCTCATTCAGCACGTCGAGCATCTCCAGGAAAGAGCTGTGGGAAGAGATCCCTTTGACCTGATAGGTGACGAATTTCCCTTTGTCGGTAGCGCGCTTCTGACGCCATATCTTGAGTGTGAAATCCATATCCCTTATCTGTTTGGGGTAACAGTACTGTTCGCTACCCGGGTTTATTTATAATTTCTTTGAATGAGCTGTACTTCTTCAAAAACCAGAGGTTCCTTGTGCATCTCAGGGGTCTTCCCGGTTCCGGCATATTCCCATGCACTGACAAATGCGAACCTGGCATCATCGCGCAGGGCTTCACCTTCTGGGGTCTGCGACTCTTCGCGGAAGTGACCACCGCAACTTTCCTCACGCTGCAGGGCATCGCGGATGATCAGCTCGCCCAGCTCCATGAACTCAGCCACCCTGCCGGCTTTTTCCAACTCGATATTGTACTCAAGCTGTCCACCTGTCACCCGCACATCCTTCCAGAACTCTTCCCTTAGGGCGACAATGAGATCCAGCGCCTTTTCGAGGTTTTCCTTTGTCCGCGACATCCCGCAATAATCCCACATGATAAGTCCCAGACGTTTATGGAAGCTCTCGACGGATTGCTTTCCCTGAATTGCCAGGATCTTGTCAAGCCGGTCCTGGACATCCTTCATCGTTGCATCGAATTCAGCCCGTTCAGTAGAGAAACGCGGCACCTGAATCTGGTCAGCCAGATAATCAGCGATGGTATAAGGCAGTATAAAATAGCCGTCAGCCAGTCCTTGCATCAGGGCTGAAGCCCCCAAACGATTGGCACCATGATCGGAGAAGTTACATTCACCGATGGCAAACAGACCGGGCACCGTCGTCATCAGGTGATAATCCACCCAAAGTCCGCCCATGGCATAATGGATGGCTGGATAGATCATCATCGGGGTTTCATAAGGATTCTCATCATTGATCTTTTCGTATATCTCGAAAAGGTTACCATATTTCTCTTCAATGGCTTTGCGCCCCAGTCTGCTGATGGCTTCACTGAAATCCAGGAATACAGCCAGGCCTGTTTCATTGACCCCAAATCCCGCATCACAACGCTCCTTGGCCGCCCTGGAAGCCACATCGCGTGGCACCAGATTACCAAAGGCAGGGTAACGTCTCTCCAGATAATAATCCCTGTCTTCTTCCGGAATATCCTTTGCTTTGATCTCTTTCTTCTGAAGTTTCCGGGCGTCTTCTATCTTCCTGGGAACCCAGATCCTGCCATCGTTGCGCAGGCTCTCGCTCATCAGCGTCAGTTTCGACTGATACTCACCATGCACCGGCATACAGGTGGGATGGATCTGCAGAAAGGAGGGATTTCCAAAAAATGCGCCTCTTTTGTAGGCCACCCAGGCCGGATTGACATTGGCCCCCATGGCATAGGTCGACAGATAATAGACATTACCATAACCGCCACTGGCAAGCACCACCGCATGCGCGCTATGTTTCTCCAGCTTTCCTGTCACCAGATCCCGGCAGATAATGCCCCTGGCCCGGCCATCGACAATGACGATATCCAGCACATCCCGGCGGGCATATAGCTTCACCCTGCCCTTGCCGATCTGCCGGCTCATGGCGCTGTAGGCACCCAACAACAGTTGCTGTCCCGTCTGTCCCCTTGCATAAAAGGTGCGCGACACCTGAGCCCCTCCGAAGGAGCGGTTATCCAGTGATCCGCCATATTCCCTGGCAAAGGGGACGCCCTGGGCAACGCATTGGTCAATGATGTCGTTGCTGACTTCCGCCAAACGGTAAACATTGGACTCCCGTGAACGGTAGTCACCGCCCTTGATGGTATCATAAAACAAGCGGTAGATGCTGTCCCCATCATTCTGATAGTTCTTGGCCGCATTGATTCCACCCTGCGCTGCAATACTGTGCGCACGCCTTGGGGAATCCTGATAACAAAATGCTTTCACATTGTAGCCCAGTTCTGCCAGGGTCGCCGCAGCCGAAGCACCGGCCAGTCCGGTCCCTACAATGATGATATCGAGCTTTCGCTTATTCGCCGGATTAACCAGCCTGGCATGTGACTTAAAATTTGTCCACTTCTGCGCTAACGGCCCTTCAGGTATCCGGGGATCCAACTTGGTCATATCGTTAGGTTTACTTGGATTAGACAAGATTGAAATAGATAAATACTGGTATGCAGATGTAGCCCAGGGTCAAAACCACCGCAATGAAGGTGGATAATCCCTTGATAAAAGGAGTGTATCTGCTATGGTTCAGCCCCAGACTTTGAAAGGCCGACTGGAATGCATGATGCAGGTGGAAACCCAGAAGGAGAAGGGCGATGATATAAAACACCACATATCCCCCGAGACTGAACAGCTCCTGCACCAGCAGGCCCATATCCTCCACATGTTTGCCATGGATCTCCATCTCCGGCAAGGTGCCAAACTTGGCTTTGACGAAGAAGTTGGCCATGTGAATGACCAGGAAAATGAGGACGATAGCCCCCGTATGGATCATGAATTTGGAGAAGATGGAGGTGTGGGAATAGCCCTCTATCCTGTACCTTACAGGTCTTGCTATCCAGTTCTGAATCTGCAGGATCAAACCATATATTATGTGAATGATGAAACCGGCAAACAAGACCCATTGGAAGGTCTGAATGAAGGGATTGGTGCCCATGAAATGCGCGGCTGTATTAAACAGCACGCGGCTGGGATCAAAGAGCAGCAGGAGGTTGATGCTGAGGTGTACCACCAGGAAGGTGATCAGAAACAAGCCCGCCAGGGCCATGATGAATTTCTTGGTCAGCGAGGATAAGCGGAATGCAGAGTGGCTCATACGCTATGTCTCAAAATGGAACTGAACTATGAATTACTGCAGAAATTGCCTTACTTTGTAGGGTGCAAACAAATTTAACTTTTTATGTATATCCCTCTGCGGAGGGTTTTTATTTATATGAATTTTAAATAAACATCATGCGCTATCAACCCATCTCACCATCGCTCTTTTCCGGTAACCGTGAACGCCTGGGCCGCCTTATGGAGGCAGACAGCCTGGCGGTCGTGCATGCCGCCGACATCATGCAACGCAACGGGGACCAGGATTATCCCTACCGCCAGGAAAGCGACCTGTTTTACCTGACGGGTATTGAACAACCCGGAACCATCCTCCTGCTGGCACCGCATCATCCCAGCATGGCTGCCAGGGAAGTCCTGTTTATCCTGGATCCCGATCCTGAAGATGAGCAACGTAACGGACTGCGGCTGGACAAGGAAAAAGCGGCGGCTATCTCCGGCATCAGAAACATCCAGTGGCTGAGTGGCTTTGAGATGTGGCTACACCGCAGCATACTGGAATCCTCCGCACTGTATCTTCATATCTACGAATACCCTAAATATGTTCACCGCACGCCCTCTCCCGGGCACCGGTTCGCCGAACAAATGCAGCATCGCTATCCAGGTCATGCATTCAGGCGACTGGCGCCCTTGTTGATCCAGCTCAGGATGCTCAAAGGAGACGCAGAGCGCCAGCTAATTCAGCATGCCATCGACATCACCGCCAAAGCCTTTCACAGGGTGGCGGCCTTCATCAGGCCGGGTCACCATGAGTATGAGGCAGAAGCGGAAATCCTCCATGAATACCTGCGACAAGGATCCGTCGGCCCGGCTTACCAGCCCATCATCGCTTCAGGTTCTAATGCCTGCATCCTGCATTATAATGATAATGACCATGTTATGCAGGATGGTGATCTTGTACTGCTGGATATAGGTGCCGAATATGCCAATTATGCCGCAGACCTCTCCCGCACCCTGCCGGTCAATGGCAGGTTCAGCCCGAAACAACGAAAATACTACGATGCGGTGCACCGGGTGCTGAAAGCCATGGAAACCCATTTCGTTCCCGGGAACACCATCGAAAAAATCAACCATGCTGCCCGTCTCATGATGGCCGATGAACTGATCCGGCTTGGTTTGCCCGGTTCTCAGGACGCCATGAATGAAAAAGAAAAAGCCAAATGGGCACTTTCTTATATGGTGCATGGCATCACACATCATATCGGTCTGGATGTGCACGATGTCGTTGATCCATCTGCGCCCCTGGCTGAAGGCATGATCATGACATGTGAACCCGGGCTCTACCTTCCTGCGGAAGGGATAGGTATCCGCATCGAAAACGATATCCTGGTCGGAAACCCACCAGTGAACCTGATGGCGCACATCCCCTCTGATGCAGCCGAGATTGAGGCCCTGATGGCTGCGAAATGACAAAATGGCTATTTTTACAAAAAAAATTTACGCAAATGTTTGATGCTCAAGTGTACGTTGCCCGCCGCCAGAAGCTTAGGGAAAAACTGGGAACCGGACTCCTCCTCTTCATTGGAAACAACGATTCCCCGATGAATTATCCTGCCAATGCATACAAGTTCAGGCAGGACAGCTCATTTCTTTATTTCTTCGGTCTCGACCTCCAAAATCTGGTAGGTTTGATGGACCTGGATGAAGGCAAAGACTACATCTATGGTAATGATGTAGAAATCGATGATATCATATGGATGGGTCCCCAGCCGTCCATCGCGGAGCTGGCGGCTAAAGCCGGGGTCGAAAATACCTCATCCCTCTGCAGGTTGCCGGGCGTTATCAACGGCGCCCTGTCACAGGGACGGCATATTCATTTTCTCCCTCCCTACAGGGCTGAAACCAAGCTGCAGCTCTCCAAACTTTTGGGAATCCAGCCTGAACGCACCCGCGATTACGCGTCCATCGCGCTGATCCGTGCTGTGGTCTCACTTCGCGCCATCAAAGAGGCCGTTGAGATCATCGAGCTGGAAAAAGCCGCCGCCATTGGCTATGAAATGCATACCACAGCCATGCGCATGGCGGCTGACGGGATTTTCGAAAGGGAAATCGCCGGCCGTATCGAAGGCATCGCCTTATCCCATGGCGGACAGGTCAGCTTCCCGGTCATTCTTTCGCGCAGGGGAGAAACACTGCACAACCACGACCATAGCAACCTCCTGCGTAAAGGTGACCTGCTGCTGGTCGATGCCGGGGCCGAAAACCCCTTACACTACTGCTCCGATTTCACCCGTACCTTTCCCGTGGGTGGTGTCTTCAGCCAGAAACAGAAAGAGATCTACGAGATCGTGCTGGCAGCCAACAACAAAGCAACGTCCCTGGTCAGACCGGGTGTCACCTATAAGAGCATCCACCTCGAAGCAGCCCGTACCATCGCGAACGGACTCAAACAGCTTGGCCTGATGAAAGGAGATGTGGATGAAGCCGTGCAACAAGGGGCACATGCCCTGTTTTTTCCGCATGGACTGGGTCATATGATGGGACTCGACGTCCATGACATGGAAGACCTGGGTGAAAACCATGTTGGTTATGACGAAGAAACCCGGCGGAGCAGCCAGTTCGGCCTGGCCTACCTGCGCATGGGCAAACGACTGGAAACCGGTCACGTTATGACCAACGAGCCTGGCATTTACTTTATTCCTGCCCTCATCGATAAATGGAAGAAAGAAGGTCAGCACCTTGCTTTCATCGATTATGAAAAGGTAAATCAATACCGTGATTTCGGTGGTATCAGGCTGGAAGATGACCTGCTGGTCACCGACAACGGGTGCAGGTTGCTGGGACAGCGTATCCCCATCACCGTCGATGAAATCAGAGAGATCACCGGCGCCTGATAACCATGGATCAACACTTCGTTTTTGAAGGTAAACACCTGCACTACAGAACGACAGGACAGGGTCCTGCTGTCCTGCTGCTGCATGGGTTCCTGGAATCCCTCCAAATATGGGATGCCCTGACAATCCATATGCAGGACCGTTTTCAACTGATTGTTCTGGATCTGCCGGGGCATGGCAGGTCAGAAAATCTCAGTGATGTTCATGCGATGGAAGACATGGCTGAAGTCGCCTATATGCTCTTGAAGCATGTAGGGGTCTCATCCTGTGTTGTTATCGGCCACTCCATGGGAGGATATGTCGGCCTGGCCATGGCCAGGCTGTATCCGGACAATGTGAGGAGTGTGATACTACTGCATTCACATGCAGGCGCCGACAGCGATGAAGCACGCCTTAACAGGGATCGTACGATCGCAGCCGTGAAAGCCAATCATACAGGCTTCATTCATGCCTTTATCCCCGGGTTGTTTGCCCCAGGGAACCGGGACAGGTTGGCCACGGAGATCCAGGCACTCAGCAACCGGGCAGCAGGGACATCCAGAAAAGCCATCATTGCGGCCCTTGAAGGCATGAAACAACGCCACGACCAGGTGGCTTACCTGGCCACACACCCCCTACCGGTATTGTTTATCGCAGGAAAAGAGGATGAGCGCATCCCGTTTGATTTGATCGTTGACCAGGTAAACCAATGTCATCATGCTGAATTGCTGACACTGGAAAACACAGGTCATATGGGGCATATGGAATGTCCGGAATCAGTCTTTCCGGTCATCCTGTCATTCTGTCAACTGCATCTGAACTAACGTATCACGGTCACTGTTCCTATCTTTTCGAAGGTCTCGTTCAGGTATTCTTTGGTAAACCTGACATGATAGACGTATACCGCGTTGGGCGCATATTCCCCGTTGATGCGCCCGTCCCAGCCATCGTAGGGATCTGTTGTCTGATAAATCAGGCGGCCCCAGCGATCATAGATAGCAAAGAAATAATCAGTGATGCTGACATATTCCCCGACCGGCTTGAAGATCGTCGTATACCCCTGAGGATTGAAGGCATTCGCAATATGGAAAGTATTGCATTCCCTTACATAAACACGGATTTCTTCACTCAGAAAGCAACGTGTACCATAGTAATCCTCGCTGACAGTAACAGCATAATTCGTAGACTTACCCGGAAAAACAGTGATGGCTGGGGTATTCTCTCCTGTGCTCCATGAATAATGATGACCTCCCTCGACGGTAAGCGTGGCAGATGTTCCACGGCACATGGTATCGGTATCCGAGAAGAGAGAGAAGGATGAAAAGGGATTTACCCTGACAAGGACAGAGTCAAGCTGTTGACAACCATGCACATCGGTCACAGTGACAAAATACCAGGTGTCTTTCAGAGGATCTGCCTCGATTTTGGAGAGGTTAGCGCCATTGCTCCATTGATACGCTACGCCACCTCCAGCCACCAGGGTTGCCAATCCTCCGAGGCAGATGGTAGTGTCGGCTGTCGTGATCGCCTGCGGCAGGGGCCAGACGAAGAGGCTGGAATGTGCCGAGATACTGCAGTTGTTCGCCCCTGTGGCGGTAACGGTATACACCATGGAAGAGGTGGGTGACACCTGAATGGCAGCCTGGTCTCCACCATTGCTCCACTGGTAGGATACCCCTCCCGTGGCCTGCAGGGTAGCGGTCTGGCCGACACATATAGTATCATTGGTAACGACCAGCAATGGCAAAGGCTCCACAAAAACCGTCATCGAATCAATATGCACACAACCTATGTTATCTGTTGAAGTAACGGAATAGGTGGTGTTTTCTCCCGGCACAACGACACTCTTATTTCCATGGGTTCCATTGCTCCAGATATAATCGTAACTACCGGTTACGCCAATCTCAAGTGTATCACCAAAGCAGATCGTTGTTGTATCAAGAACAAATTCAAATGCCGGGATGGGGTGAACAATGACATTCAGGGTATCGGAGAGGACTGTATCATAAGGAAATGCATAATCCAGGAGGTGGATGATGAGCAGGCTGTCCTGTATAGGCTGCATCCCGGGCGGTGTGAGGGTCGTGTCGCCGAAATTCCAGACGACATCCTGGTGAATGGAGCGGGAAATAATGATGTTGTCGAGGCCCCAGCTATCATCATAGTGGCCATTGTAATAATTGGCATAGAATTGCGTCCAGCGGAAGCGCGTAGCGGCAGTCATTGCGGCCGGCGGAACAGGAAAGGTATAAGTAGCCCAGTTGCTGAAGACAGTGGCGCCAAAAGTGGCCGGAAGCAATGTCATGGGATTGGAAGCGAGAATCACGCCGGTAGGAGCAAAATAAGCAATATCAAACCAGAAATCGCCGCCATCAGTGGAGTATTGCAGGCTGACCCCTTCACGCATCTCATCCGGCCCATCACAGGGGGTACCATTACCCTGCTGCCCATATTTCAGATCAAAGCGGATATATCCTCCGGGGCTTAGGTTGAGATCCTTGGTCACCGCTTCTCTCTGCGGTGCGATAAGGTCTCCGAACCAGGCATAAGCCGTTCCGTTGGGAGAGCCGGCGCAGGGATTGGAAAAAGATGTGAGCGGTGGAAAATAGGCCCATTGCGTGGACCAGGCATAATTGTCGAAGTTATCGCTGAAGATAATGCATTCTCCTTCGGCATGCACAGTGATACTGTCACCTGTGCATAGTTCGATCGTATTGTAATTGTTCGTGTCAACCAGAATCCCGACATGGCATTGTGCGTCCAGCATGACCGGAAAGACCATCCAGGCCAATACCGTTGGCAACAGAGACCTGAAACACACCTGCCAATAATTCATATCGTGAATCTGGTGATCCTTAATGCTTTAAACGCCTCACTGCACTAAATGGTTTCCAAAACGGGCGCCAATCCGTGCACTGCATCCCGCCTTCTCCGGGAAGTTATTCACAATTTTTAAACATGTCAAAGATAAGGAATGAAAACCGGGAATGACTCCTGCTTTCCTGACTTTTTCCACAGGCCCCTGTTTATAAGGAAGCCAAAGATGATCTTCTTTCAGATAGCTTAAGAATAAGGCATTTCATGATCCCATGAGCGATAATCAGGCAAATTCAACGGGATTCCAGGAAGTCATCAGACCTTCATTCATTCCATCCAGGGCGAGCAGGTCATCGTCAGCGAGGGCAAAATCAAAAACGGTGGCATTTTCGAAGATGCGGGTTTTCTTTTCGGATTTTGGGATGACGGAGTATCCGTGCTGCAAGGCCCAGCGGATCAGGATCTGAGCCGGAGACTTGAAGTACCGGGCTGAAAGTTTTAACAAGCGCGGATCTGTAAGTTTTAAACCTTTGGTTAACGGGCTGTAGGTCTCGATGTGGATATCGTACTTCCGGCAGAACTGTATCAGCTCTTCCCGCATCAAATAGTTAAAAGGGGTTAATTCAAATTGATTGACAGCAGGTTTGATGCGACAGGTCATCAGCAGTTCCAGAAGATGCTGCCGCAGATAGTTGCTGACCCCTATAGCACGGATCATCCCCTGATCCACCATATCTTCCATGGCCTTCCATGACTCAAGTCTTTTCCCTGGTACCGGCCAATGAATAAGATAGAGGTCAACATAATTTGTTTTCAATTTGCGCAGACTTGCTTCCAGGGCTTTGCGCGTTTCCTTGTACCCATGGTCATCATTCCAGAGCTTGGTGGTGATAAAGAGGTCTTCCCTGGTAACCCCGGATTCCCGTATGGCCGCACCCACTGAAGCTTCATTGCCATAAACCGTGGCCGTATCAATCATACGGTACCCTGCTTCCAATGCGGCCAGCACCACCTGTTTGGCGAGGACACCATCCTGGACATCGCACATGCCCAGACCGAACAGGGGCATATGCACCATATTGTTCAGGCCCACGCTACTATTGATCGTCATTTCCATCATCATAGCTTGAAGAATTGCAGCGCCTGGCTGGCTCCAGGCACTTTATACGCAAATCATCCCTGAGGGTTCTGTCTCATTTCGCAATAAAAGAACAAACTGATGATACAGCAGGTTGAGACTGGAGGATCAAGGTGCAGGAAAAAAACAAAAGCTGCCAGGATGATGGGGTTAGATCGTCCATCCTCCGGGCAGCTTTCATTAAAATGGAGTTCGAATACTAGAGTTTCAATGCAACACCCAGATTCAGGTAGGCGATACCATAACCCAGTTCCAGCATTCCGGCAAATTTGTCCGAAAAATAATACCGGCCACCGGCATACCATGACCAGATACCGCCACCCGTACTTACATTATAACTGAACAGCGGATTTACCGTTCCAAATTCCTTCGCGGAAACAGATTCATAACCAATCATCAGGCCTGTATAGGTATCCAGTTTATCTAGCAATGGATAATGAAAGGTACCTCTGACACCCAGGATGAAATCGGTATACTTATAACCCCAGGTATCTCCAAACCATTCGGTTTTCCATTCCCAGGCCGCATAGCCGATATATCCGCCAAGTCCGATGGATCCGACTTCCAACACGTCATCCTTAACACCAATTTCAAAAGAAGCGCTGACGGGTGGCACACTGGAAGTGTATCCCGTACCTGAATAGAGGGTGGAGCCCAATCCCAAACCAAGGTTCAGAACCTTATCCCCTTTCTGAAACGTGGGTTCCTGCGCAAATAATGCGAAAGTCAATCCCATGGCGAAAACGCCCAACAATAGTTTTTTCATACTTACCAAGGTTTTTGTTTAACTGAATTGATCTGAATGGCTACTCCAGCAGGGATAGCCTGTTTGTATCGCAAATATAGGAAGCGGGACACCAAATAACAAAGAAACTGCGAACATCTTTAGGAGTCGTATCCAAATCTCTTGAGCTGTAGCGGATTATCTCTCCAATCACGGGTTACTTTGACGCTAAGGTCGAGATAGACGTGGGTATCCAGAAACTGTTCAAGGTCTTTCCGGGCCTCAATTCCCAGTCTTTTAATCGCGGCACCGCCTTTCCCAATCAGTATCATTTTGTGAGATTCTCGGCTGGCATGGATGACGGCGCGGATTTCCGTTCTCCCTGGTGCTTCGATGAAGGCTTCCACCACTACTTCAACAGAATAAGGTACTTCCTGTTTGTATAAAAGAAGGATTTTTTCACGGATGATTTCAGCCGTCAGGAAACGCATGCTGCGGTCGGTGAGCTCATCCTTGTCAAAATATGCTGGTGAATCCGGTAGTCGCTCCAGAATCATGTCAAACAAGCCGGCCAGGTTAAAGCTGTGAAGGGCAGAGACCGGCAGGATGGCTGCACCGGGGAGCATCTCCTCCCAGCGTAGGATGAGGCTTTTTACAGCTTCCTGTGTTGAGAGATCCATCTTGTTGAGGGCAACGACAACAGGCACACCGCTATTTCTGAGTATTTCCAGCACCTTTTCCGGCAGTTCCGGCTGCTCGGGATCGGTCACAACCAGGAAGACGTCGGCATCTTCGAAGGCACTTTCCACGGCATACATCATGGCTTGCTGCAGCGAATACCGTGGTTCGATGATGCCCGGTGTATCTGAAAACACCACCTGGAAATCATCCGAACTGAAGATCCCCAGAATCCTGTGCCGTGTGGTCTGCGCCTTGGCCGTGGTAATTGACAGTTTCTCACCAACCAGTGCGTTCATCAGGGTGGATTTTCCCACATTGGGCAGCCCGATAATATTGACAAATCCAGCTTTATGCGACATTTTTTCGATTTATATTGCCTGACAAAGAAACAAATTATATCTTTGCACTCCCTTTGAGACCTGCTTTAGGCCGGTCACAAATGTCAAGCAGACGAAAGAGAACTTAACATACATCGCGGGGTGGAGCAGAGGTAGCTCGTTGGGCTCATAACCCAAAGGTCATAGGTTCGAATCCTATCCCCGCTACAACGAAACCCCAGGGTCCTGGCCCTGGGGTTTTTTCTTTGACGCGCTTTTCGCAAACTTGTTTGCAGGAAAAGCAAGGAAAAGGAAAAACCAGGGCGAACGCAGTGAGCCATGGTTTCGTTGTAAAGCCCCCCCCTCCAAGGATCATGGAAAACACTCACACTCACACTGTCTAACCCCTCCCCAACCCCTCCCCTAAAATGGGAGGGGCTTTTAATGTCTTGTTTATCATACACATACACCTTATCGCAAGTCTCTCCCATTTCAGGGGAGAGATTTAGAGAGGGGTCGATGGAGGACAGGAAGAGGAACAGGGAGAGGGAGAGGGACAGGGACAGGGACAGGGACAGGGATAGGGATAGGGGGAACAACTCTGTGCAACTCCATTTAACTCGGTGTAATCTCTGTGGTTAAGCAACCCAACCTATACGATATGTTGGCGAATGGCTAAGGAGGTGTGGCGGGTCCTAGAAACTTGAGATCGTACTGCTGGCAGATGTATAATTTAACCACAGAGTAGAACGGAAAAAGAAACTGAGTTTCACGGAGTTGTTAGTCTTAGGATCAGGGTCCGCAGGTACAGTCTACGGATAACAGGGCTTTTAATGTTTTGTTTATCTAATACATACATCTTATCGCAAGTCTCTCCCATCTCAGGGGAGAGATTTAGAGAGGGGTCGATGGAGGACAGGAAGAGGAAGAGGAAGAGGAAGAGGGATTATACCCCAAGCCTCCACAGAACCGTATGTGACGGTCTACCGTCATACGGCTCTTGCTGCTCTTGACAAGGCGTTCAGTAAACTTACATTGGAATTTCCTGCTACTTGGCCTTTCCTGAAGGCATCACATTGATGACCTTGACATCATACGTGCCAGTGAAGGTTATTCCGCTAGTGGTGGTACCGATCAGCGTCAGCGTATTTAACTGACCAATGTTCAATGGCAGTGCTTTGATGTCCTCGATGAGAAACTTCGCCACAAAATTTCCCTGGTTATCAGCCTTCCAATGATCGATGGCCACGCCATTCAGGGTAACCGTCGTGGCTGCCACTGCCCCGTAAGCGATGTCAGTATGTACGGTAACAACCTGTCCCTGGTTCTGCAGGTTCAGCACATTGGGACTTACCTGAATGCTGATCAGCATTTGCGCGGTGCCAAGGAGTGGAAAAAAGGCGAACAGGGCAACCAGCATTGCGATGCGGGTAATGCTTAGCTCTTTCATGCTACATAACTTTTTGATGAGTACCACGATGACCTTCAGCCAGAAGCGCTAGGTGTTTCTCTTACTTCCGGGTGAGCGGAGAGGGAAGATAATAAGCTATGGCTTCAAGCATCGATCTCATAAAGATACATCAAATTTTAGAGATCTGAACCTGGGATCAATATAAAATATTGAAACTTGACTTATATCAAGCTTTTTCTTGATCGTTGACAATAGTACGATCAAAAATTCGGACTTTTGTAGTCATTCAAATTCTTCATTTGTGCCATGTTTTATCCTTGTGCTGAACTAAATACAACATCCTGACATGCAAACAAGTCCAGAGAATCTCAAAAATCTCGTAAGAGAAAAATACAGCAATATCGCACAGGCGGAACCAGCTAAGAAATCCTGTTGTGGTTGCGATTGCGGAAGCACCAACATTATTATGAATGAGCAATATGAGGGCATTGCGGGATATAACAGAGAGGCCGACTTGCAGTTGGGATGCGGTATTCCAACCCAGTTCGCGGCCATCGAACCCGGTAATATTGTGGTTGACCTGGGCTCAGGCGCTGGGAATGATTGTTTCGTGGCCAGAGCGCTTACGGGTGAGTCTGGTGAAGTCATTGGCATCGACTTCACGCCTGAAATGATTGCGCTTGCCCGGCAAAATGTGGAAAAGCTGGGTTATACCAACGTGCGCTTTGTGGCAGGAGACATCGATAATATACCCCTGCCGCGCCATTCAGCAGACGTAGTCATCAGCAATTGTGTCATCAACCTGGTTCCTGACAAGGCTAAGGTCTTTTCAGAGATATTCAGGATCCTGGTGCCCGGAGGACACTTCTGTGTATCAGATGTCGTGAGGGAAAGAGACCTCCCGGAAGCCATCCGGCAAGCGGCTGAATTATATGCAGGCTGTGTCTCAGGGGCATCACAGATATCAGATTATCTAAAAATTGTTGATCAACAAGGATTCAAAGAAATCACCATACGAAAGAAAACGCCCATTGAAATACCTGAAGACATATTGCAATCCTATCATGAAGATACCATATCCAGTAAGGATGGCGTATCTGATTGCGGCCTGTTCAGCATCACCCTGACTGGATATAAACCCATGGAGCAAAACTGTGCCAGCGGTTGTGATTGCGGTTGTTAACGAAAACCTGAAGAATCAGCCTTATCAGGCTTTCCGATGACATGCTAGGCTTTTTGCCGATGCTGCCATCAGAGCCATCCTTCCATTTTTGCTGTGGCGTTAAACACATCGGCTGCAATGCTGTTTAGTCTATACTTATGTATCGAAATTTGCAGTAGTTTTGTTAAATCAGTCTAAATAAGATTTTAAAATGCCTCATTATCACCGACTGGGACAAATCCCTCCCAAACGCCACATTCAGTTCCGTAAACCGGATGGCAGTCTCTATGCCGAGCAGCTCATCTCCACTGAAGGTTTTTCTGATGTGTATTCGATTACCTACCACCACTTCCCCCCCACCCGGGTCCTGCATATCGATGACCCTATTGATGTCAGCCCGAAAGTCGCCGTGCGAAAAAACATGCAGCACCGTAGCTTCCAGGGTTTTCATATCAAACCTGAGGAAGATTACCTGCAGGCCCGCAAGGCAGTGCTGGTAAATAACGATGTCCACATCAGCCTTGCAGCACCGAAGAAATCCATGGAAACATATTTCTTCAAAAACTCATCCGCCCATGAGATGATCTTCATCCATGAAGGCAGTGGAAAACTGCACACCATGTATGGAGAACTGTCGTTCTCATATGGGGATCAGCTGATTATCCCGATGGGAACAATATACCAGCTACATTTCGACAGTCCAGCCAACCGATTGTTCATCCTGGAATCCTTCTCGGCCTTCCGCTTCCCGAAACGCTATGTTAACCGCGCCGGCCAGCTTGAAGAGCACGCTCCTTTCTACGAGCGTGACATCCGGAAACCAGAAAACCTGGTAACCCACGCTGAGGAAGGGGATTTCAAGGTCATCATCAAGAAAGAAGATATGCTCTACCCATACCATTATGCGCATCATCCTTTTGATGTCATTGGATGGGACGGCTACCTTTACCCTTATGCCCTCAGCGTGCACGATTTTGAGCCCATCACGGGAAGGATCCATCAGCCACCACCTGTACACCAGGTTTTTGAAGCACATAATTTTGTGACATGTGCTTTCGTTCCGAGGTTGTATGACTATCATCCGCTTTCCATTCCAGTGCCCTACAACCATAGCAACGTTGAATCCGATGAGGTACTGTACTATGTAGACGGTGAATTCATGAGCCGCAGTCATGTCGACAAGGGCCAGATCACCCTTCACCCCATTGGCATCCCCCATGGACCTCATCCCGGTACCGTGGAAAAGAGCCTGGGAGCAACCGAAACCCGCGAGCTTGCCCTGATGGTGGACACTTTCAAGCCGCTATGGCTGACGGAAACAGCCCTTGAAATTGAAGACAAAGCGTATTACAAATCCTGGATAACCCCATAAACCCATGACACAGCAAAACCAAGACTTCCTGCCCATCAACGGAACCGATTACGTTGAATTTTATGTTGGCAATGCAAAACAGGTGGCCCATTATTATCAGACTGCCTTTGGCTTTCAGCCCCTTGCATATAAGGGCCTTGAAACAGGCTGCAAGGAATACACTTCGTATGTCCTTCGCCAGGGTAAAATCACCTTCGTCTTCACCACAGCTCTGATACCTGATCATCCGGTTGCGGAGCATGTAAAAAAACATGGTGACGGGGTGAAAACGGTCGCACTCTGGGTGGATGATGCACGCAAATCCTTTGAAGAAACGACATCACGGGGTGCTAAAAAGTACCTGGATCCTGTGGTCGAAAAAGATGAATATGGAGAAGTGGTGCTATCGGGTATTCACACCTATGGCGAAACGGTACATGTCTTTGTTGAAAGAACCCGTTACCATGGTCCCTTCCTGCCTGGCTTCATCGCCTGGAGCCCGGAGTATAAGCCTGCTGATCTTGGATTAAAGTATGTGGACCACATGGTTGGCAATGTTGGCTGGGGTGAAATGAATACCTGGGTGGATTTCTATGCCCGCGTTATGGGCTTCTCACAATTGGTCTCTTTTGATGACAAGGATATCTCCACCGAATACACCGCCCTGATGAGCAAAGTTATGTCGAATGGAAACGGCAGGATCAAGTTTCCGATCAACGAGCCGGCCGAAGGGAAGAAGAAATCGCAGATCGAAGAATACATTGATTATTATCAGGGAGGCGGTGTCCAGCATGTTGCCATGGCCACAGATGATATCATTGCAACCGTAAAAGGTCTTCGCAGCAGGGGGGTTGAGTTTCTGACCGTGCCTTCGGCTTATTATGACACGGTTTTGGACCGCGTTGGAAGCATAGATGAGCAGATCAGGGAGTTGGCCGAACTGGGCATCCTGGTGGATCGTGATGATGAAGGCTATTTACTCCAGATCTTCACCCGTCCGGTTCAGGATCGTCCAACGGTGTTTTACGAGATCATTCAGCGCAAAGGCGCCAAGTCATTCGGCAAAGGAAACTTCAAAGCCTTGTTTGAGGCCATTGAAAGAGAGCAAGCCAGGCGCGGAACCCTCTAAATCCCGGCAATGATGCATTCCAACAACACCTTTCGAAGCTGGATACCTGTTTCCGGTGACAGTGATTTTTCCCTGGCCAACCTGCCCTATGGTATCGGACGTAAGGCAGGGCAGAGCCCACGGGCCTACACACGCATCGGTGACACTGCCATTGACCTGGCCTCCCTGGCCCGACATGGGTTCCTTCAGGGATCAGGCCTTCCCGCTGCGGACATCTTTGAACGCCCTACCCTGAACGATTTCATTGGCCTGGGCAAGGCCGTCTGGCAGGAAGTAAGGCAGTCCCTGCTCCACCTGTTTCAGGAAGACAACCCCTTACTCAGGGAGGATCACGCGCTTCAGAACGACATCCTCCACCCTGTTTCTGACCTGGAGATGGCCATGCCTGTCCATGTGGGCGATTACACCGATTTTTACTCCAGCATTGAACATGCCACCAATGTGGGGATCATGTTCAGGGATCCATCCAAAGCCCTGTTACCCAACTGGAAACACATTCCGGTTGGCTATCACGGGCGTTCCAGTAGCATCGTGATTTCTGGAACCCCGGTGCACAGGCCCAAGGGACAAACGAAAGCCGATGACCAGGAATATCCCACTTTTGGTCCAAGCCGCCAATTGGATTTCGAGTTGGAGATCGCCTTCATCACCGGGGGTCCTACCGACCTGGGCGATTCTATTCCAGTGACAGAAGCTGAAGACCATATCTTTGGGTTGGTACTATTCAATGACCTATCAGCCAGAGATATACAAAAATGGGAATATGTCCCGCTGGGCCCTTTTCTCAGTAAGAATTTCGGTTCGGTGATCAGTCCATGGGTCATTACCCTGGATGCCTGGAAGCCGTTCCGTGTCGAAGGCCCCCTTCAGGAGCCTGCCGTTCTTCCATACCTGCAACAGCAGGGTGCAAGGAATATTGACATCCGGTTGGAAGTGGATCTCATCCCTCAGGGTGGACCGGCATCACGCATCTGTGATTCGAATTTTCGACATATGTACTGGAGCATGGCCCAGCAGCTGGCGCATCATACTGTCAATGGTTGCAACATCCGTCCGGGGGATATGATGGCCTCGGGCACCATCAGCGGTCCGGAGCCAGGCTCCTATGGCTCGATGCTTGAACTGGCCTGGAGAGGTACGCGCCCCCTGGTGCTGAAGGATGGTAGTACGCGCACCTTTATCCAGGATCATGATACCATCCGGATGCGCGGCTATACTGAGAATGATGGTGTGCGGGTTGGATTTGGAGAATGTGTGACTACCATTTTGCCTTCAAAACATTAATGGATATGCAACGAATTGATCCTCATGACCTTCCGGTACCAAAACTGCATCAACTGATGCTGGCGACCATTGCCCCCAGACCGATTGCGCTGGTATCCAGTGTGGATGAGAGCGGTAACCATAACCTTTCCCCTTTCAGTTTTTACAATGCTTTTGGTGTCAACCCCACCACCCTCATCTTTTCCCCTTCCCGCAGGGGACGGGATAACACCACCAAACACACCTATGAAAACGTCCGGGAGATTCCGGAAGTGGTCATCAATGCGGTATCTTATGGCATGGTGGAGCAGGTCAGCCTGGCTTCGACGGAGTATCCCAAAGGGGTGGATGAGTTCATTAAATCGGGCCTCACACCTTTACCTGCCTCCATCGTGAGGCCAATGCGCGTCGCCGAATCACCTGTACAATATGAATGTAAAGTAAGGGAGGTGATTGAGACCGGCCAGGAAGGAGGTGCAGGTATTCTGGTGATGTGCGAGATCGTGATGATTCACCTACGGGCAGAAATCCTTAATGAGGATGGTCATGTTGATCCCGATCGCATCGATCTGGTAGGTCGGCTGGGGGGTGATTATTACGTCCGCGCTTCCGGCGAGGCTGTCTTCAAGGTAGCCAAGCCCTTACAGCGCCTGGGAATCGGTGTTGACAGGCTAAGTGAAGAGATCAGATTAAGTGAAGTACTGACAGGCAATGATTTAGGCAGGCTGGGCAATCTTGAGGCGCTCCCCACAGCAGCCCAGATCCAGCAGGCTCGGGAAATGGATGAGGTCCGTGAGATCCTGACCCGCTTTGCCAGCAGGCCGGAGGAAAGAAGGCGGCGTTTACATGGTTTTGCCAAACTCTTTCTCGAACGCGAAAAGCCCCTGCTGGCACTGAGTATTCTCATGGCAGAGTAAAGGAACCTTATAGGATCCTGATATCCTAAAACCAATGTTGATATGGAATCCAATGAAGTTCTGGATAAACTTCCGCGTCACCTGATGTCCCTGGTCATCGACCAGCCCTATAACACCTATACAGCCCAGGATCATGCCATCTGGAGGTATGTGATGCGGCAAAATGTCCATTATCTTGGGAGAGTAGCCCATGGTTCCTATGTGGACGGCCTGCAGCGCACCGGAATCAGCATCGACTATATCCCACATATGTACGGAATGAACCGCATCCTGAAGGAGATAGGCTGGGCTGCCGTTGCTGTGGATGGCTTTATACCTCCTGCCGCCTTCATGGCATTCCAGGCCTATAATGTACTGGTCATCGCTGCGGATATACGTCCGGCGAATCAAATAGCCTACACCCCTGCTCCGGATATCATCCATGAGGCAGCCGGACATGCCCCCATCATCGCCGACCCTGAATATGCTGCCTATCTGAGGGTTTTCGGAGAAATCGGCAGCAAAGCCTTCTCATCTGCCAGGGATTATGAGCTCTATGAAGCCATCCGTCATCTCTCTATCCTGAAGGCGGATCCATACACATCCCAGGACGATATTGATAAAGCACTGGCCCATCTGAGTTACCTCGAAAACAATATGGGTACGCCCTCCGAGATGGCCCGCATCCGTAACCTGCACTGGTGGACCGTAGAATATGGTCTTATCGGAGACCTTGAGAATCCCAGAATCTATGGTGCCGGGCTACTTTCATCCATTGGCGAAAGCTTTCGTGCCCTGCAGCCTGAAGTGAAGAAGATCCCTTACAGCCTGGAAGCAGCCGAGGTAGGTTTTGATATCACCACCATGCAACCCCAGCTCTTTGTAACCCCTGATTTTGCCACCCTGATGGAGGTGCTGGAGCAATTTGCCGATGGCATGGCTTTAAGACGGGGCGGGCTATATGGCTGCCTGCAGGCTGTTGAGAGCGGAGCCACGGCCACACTGGTCCTGTCATCAGGGCTGGAAGTCAGCGGGGTATTTTCCGTCGTGATACCCTGGGAAGACGAACCGGCATATATCCAGGTAGCGGGGCAGGTGATGATGAGCTGGAGCAACAAGGCCCTTGTCGGAGAAGGGCCTGACACTTATCCTGAGGGATTACTTTCGCCACTTGGCCGGCCACATGGTGCTGAAAAACCTCTGGAAGCCATGAACAGGGAGGAGCTTCAATATCTCGGCATCATTCCGGGACACAGGGCAGCACTCACATGGCCCTCCGGGATCGTGCTGGAGGGCATCGTGGAACAAATCGTCTTTCATGAAAACATCCCTGTGATGATACGCTGGGCAGACGCTATCCTGAAATTTGAGGGAAGAGAACTGGGAGCCCAGCCAGGCGGCCATATCACACAACTTATTGGAGATCAAATAACATCGGCTTATCCGGGCCCTGCTGACCCGGAGGCTTACGGTCTGGCATATCCTGTACCGGAAGAGAAGACACATAAGATCATCTATACTGAAAGCGATCGCAGGCTGCACGCTTTGTATGCTGATGTCCGCCAATATCTTGAAGGCAATACTCAGATCGACCCTGTGGCAGTCTGGCATCAGCTTCAATCCGAATTTCCAGGTGACTGGCTCGCAGCCATGGAATTGCTCGAAGCCGTCCTTCAACACCCACAATATGCCAGATTATCAGAAGAGATAAGGCAACATCTATCTCATCTGCAGGAAAAAGATCCTGCATTGCAGACGCTAATCCGAAACGGCTTCAATCTGCTGCAAATCAACTCCTAGCATAGCTTGCTAAGAAAGGATTGTTTTTAGTGAATTTGGATCAACAATCCTTCCTGCTTACTTTTTCCTTCCGTATTTTTGTGGTTCATCATTTCGCATGGACCCCGCAACACTCCTCATTGACAGCAGCATCGCCAGGGCGCGCATGATTGCGGATCTTGCAAGGCAAAGTACTGAGTTTAGGCATTCTCTGTTGCAGATATGCCGGCAGGACCGCCATCAGATTTCACCCCGGGCGGCTCATGCCCTGGGGGTTTGTGCAGAAAACAACCCCGGAATCATTCAGGACAGCATGCCGGAGATCATTGAAACCCTCTGCCATGTTAAAAATGGATCGACACGTCGTAACCTGCTCCGTATCTTCACCTTCTCACCCCTGCCCGATGATGATCACTGCCATGGCCTTCTCATGGACCGTTGCTTCAAATGGTTGAATGATCCTTCAGAAGCGATTGCCATGAAAATATATGCCATGGATGTGCTGTGCAAACTGACAGAGTTTTATCCGGACATTGGCCAGGAGCTCAGTGAGACTGTTGAGGCACTCATTGAAAGAGATTCCTCCGCTATTCGATATCATGGGACTTATGTGCTAAGGAGACTCAATAAATTGATTTCCAACGACAATAACATGACGGAATCGTAAGACGTTTCAAATCTTTATCATTCATTAATGAAAAAATAACAATCTGGGCTGACAGAGTCCCTGACAGGATGTATCTTTGAATGGCAATGTCGATGAGAGATGGAAAGAGTGTATGATCTTCCGGGGCAGTTTCTGTTACTTTGTCTCGATCCGTTAAGCGGTAAGATCAAACCGGGCTGGTATCATTTTTCTTATGGTCTGGCCGGAGCCATTCTACTGGAACTGGGGATACGGGACAATATTACCTTGCGTCACAGCCGTATCTGGCCCAAAGACCAGCGGCAATCCGGCGATGCCATTCTGGATGATGCTTTCATGGCTGTGCAGAACAGTCCTAAGAAGAAGCGGCCCGGTCAGTGGCTCATCCGTTTATCTTACCGTTCCAGAAGATACAGGCGTCTGATCATTGCTGACTGGGAAAAGCGGGGGCTGGTCCGTCTTTCTTCCCGAAAATACTTTGGATTCTGGCCTGCTGAGGAAGTCGGGCTGCGCGATCCGGGGGTTCAAACCAGGCTGCTTGAGCATGTGGTTCATAAAGTAGAAACAGCAGAAACCCTTGAAGAGCGTGACGTCGCCCTGCTGATGCTGATTGATGCCGGTAAGCTCCATGCGATCCTGGGCCCCGAAGGGAAAATAAAAGAGGCGGTCAAAAACCGCCTCGATGAACACTTTGCGCGCAACCAATGTGCCTCCAAACATCTGGGCCTTTTCAGGGAGATCCGCAACGCTATCCGCTCCTCGCTCACATCGGCCATGGGGATACAACCCGCGAATGCCTGAACAATCCTTATTCCTTTGCAGCGGCGGATGTCAAACCTGTGGCCTCACGGGGTTCTACCTTCCGGTAAATGGCGCGCATTCCCATCTCACCATTATTGTAAACAATTTCGATAGAACCATCTTCCCTTGTGGTTATCACCGGTGAGCCGGACAATGCACTGCTCTTGGCAGTGTAACGATCCACACCGGGGCCATAGGGTGAACAGATCAGGGTGAAGTAGTTGTCTCTGCCGTCTCTGCCGTCATAATCATATCCACCACGGTCTCCCTTTTCATACCATATTTCATAATCTACTTCCCAGGCATAGAACGCATTGGCGAATCCATTCCAGAATCTGCCTTCATAATACAGGGTATACCAACCTGAGTAGGCCCGGTAGGAGCGCCCCCATTCAAAATAGGCCGGAATATCCGGTGTACCTGCATCAATCAGATCAGGACGGTCCACTTCCCATGCAAGGGAAAGATAAGCCCTTCCAGGCCGGCCATCCCGGCCTCTGTCACATGACGACAAGGTGAAGATCATCGCAAAGGCGATCAGAACCATCATTCCGTATCTGGAGCGTAAGGTCCGGTATGTTGCTGCTGTTTTCATAATGAAAGGTGTTTTTGTGGGTTTGTATACACGTATTAAACCAAATCGTGTGCCAAAGTTTATGGGCTCTTACTGAGCATGCATGGCGCAGTAATTGGTACTTTTGCCGAAATCCTTGTTATGAAAGAGAAACTGGAAGCCTTTGAACGCCTCCTGACGATCATGGACGAGCTCAGGGCCAAATGCCCCTGGGACAGCGTCCAGACGCTGGAGAGCCTGCGCTACCTCACGATAGAAGAGACCTATGAACTGTCGGATGCCATCATGGAACAAGACCTTGATGGTATCAAAAAGGAATTGGGAGACCTGATGCTCCATCTGGTATTTTATGCGAAGATCGCTTCTGAGAAAGGGGCCTTCGACATTGGTGATGTGCTGAATGGTATCTGCGAGAAGCTTATCCACCGCCATCCACATATATATGGAGATGTGCAGGTACAGGATGCCGAAGAAGTTAAATCCAACTGGGAAAAGATTAAACTTTCTGAAGGAAGACGCTCAGTGCTGGGTGGCGTGCCTCACTCGCTACCTGCCCTGGTCAAAGCATTCCGCATCCAGGAAAAGGCCAGGGGCGTTGGCTTCGACTGGCGGGATCCCGAAGAAGTGTGGATCAAGGTAAAAGAAGAGATGACCGAACTGCGCAAAGAGGTGGAAGGAAATGGCAGCAATGGCCGCAAAATGGATGAGTTCGGTGATCTGCTCTTTGCCCTGGTCAATTATTCCCGCTTTATCGACATCAACCCTGAGGATGCCCTGGAACATACCAACCGCAAGTTCATCCGTCGGTTTCAGCATATCGAAGACCAGGCCTGGGCCAGTGGCCGTTCTATTCAGGATATGGACCTGGATGAGATGGAGGAATACTGGAACCAGGCTAAAGCCTTTGAGACTGCGAAAAAATAAATAAGGTCCGGAACGAAGCCCCGGACCTATAAGCCTTATTGTTGCCTCTTTATTAGTGGGATTTGGAGCCCAGGTAATCTGAGACCCCTTCATGGGTCGCCTTCATCGCCTTTTCTCCTTTATGCCAGTTGGCCGGGCATACTTCACCGTTTTCCTCAAAGAACTGCAGGGCGTCGATCATGCGAAGGGTCTCCTCCACACTTCTTCCCAGCGGCATATCGTTAACCACCTGATGCCGCACAACACCCTGTTTATCAATCAGAAACAAACCACGATATGCAACGGCATCGCCCGAAAAGAACATCTCTCCTTCTTCATTGTAATCGTATTCTCCTGCCAGGACATCATAGTTCATAGAGATCGTCTTGTCCATATCAGAGACAAGCGGGAAGGTCACGCCTTCAATACCGCCCTTGTTTTGTGGTGTATTCAGCCATGCCCAATGCGAAAATTTGGAGTCGGTACTGCATCCGACCACGACCACATTGCGATCCTCAAAATCCTTCATACGATCCTGAAATGCAATGATTTCCGTTGGACAAACGAAGGTGAAGTCCATCGGATAGAAAAAGAAAACCACATGTTTCTTTCCAATGTATTGATCCAGGGAGAACTTCTCAACAAAGTCTCTGCCATTAATCACGGCGTCTGCTTCAAAGAGAGGCGCCTTTTTACCTACAAGAACTGCCATTGTTATGTTTTTTGGTTAGTGGATGAATTGACTGCCATGCAAACAAGGAAGCTATTTCCATTGTTCACCGCTGCATTAAAGATTCAAAATCGGCTTGCAATTGTTCCCGTTTCGCCGGATCCATCAAGGTAAGCCGGCGCAGCTCGAAATAGTTATACCAGTATTGGCGCAGCGCATCTGCATAACCCATGCCGGCATTGTCGCTTTCCGTCTGGGCGATATTCAGATCCGTGATGCTGATCCTTCCAATAAGATAGCGTTGCTTGGTTACTTCAAAACGTTTGCTGGCAACGGTATCCGCTTTACCGGCAATGCGAAACTGGTTGTCCATCATGGCATAACGCATTACCTGGAGATAGACATCCTGGTCGAAATCAATGCGTTGCTGTTCAACACCAATACGGGTAAGCTCCAGATCCGATTCAGCCATGCGGATCTGTCCTCTCGCCAGTCCCCAGTCAATGATCGGTAACTGAATCCCAACATTTATCTGTTGTTGATCCTGAGGATTGCGGTATGCCTCTCTGATCTGATCCGAACGCTGTGTCAATCCGTAGAGGGCAAACAGTTGGGCATTCAGCCTGCTGTTGGCACGCGCCTGATCGTAGGCGCTCTCGGACTCCAGCAGTTGCCTTTCCATCGCCAGGGCCTCGGGACGGTTCTCGCGTGCAGCAGCGATGGCTTCCTCTACGCCAAGAACACTTTGCGGAGGCGCTTCCGGCAAGACCGGAAACAGCCGCGCTTCTTCAGGCATGCGCAGGAAAGACCGGAGGCGGAACATGGTGATCTCCTGGTCCAGTGTAGCCTGCTCCAATTCAGAACGGGCGCGCAACAGACTCAATTCCAGCTGAAGTAATTCATTTTCAGCAATCTTCCCGAGATTAAACCTCCCCGTAGCGATGCGGTAAAGGGTATCATAATTGGCCTCGTTAGTACGTGCAATTTTGAGTCTGATTTCAGACTGTAGTAAAGAGAAAAAATACCCAACGGCTTTGAGGCTCACATCTTCGAGGTCCTGGATATACCGCTTTCTTGCCTCTGCGAAGCGCAAGGGAGCAATCTTGCTGTCCCATTTCCAGGCATTATACGTAAAGAGCGGCTGCGTATAACCAATTGTCAAGGGATCAGAGAGCCAGGCCGTCGTCATGCTGTCATTGAAGTTATCGATGCGCTGCAATGAGCTGCGCAGAGAAAGCGTGCCCCCTAACGCGCCTACTTTTTTGGACAGGGAAAGATCTGCTGCATACGAGATGTAGCTTCTTTCGATAAATGCCTCTTCACCGTCGGGGAGGGTATATTTCGTGATGGCACGTTGTAGATTGGGCAGCGTCGATTCCAGGTTCAGCTTGGGGAGGTAGGTGGCGCGGTACGTCCTGAACGACCAGTAGCTGCTTCTGAACCTGTGACGGGCAGCCAGGGCCTCCCGCGAACGCTCTCTGGCCATGCGGATGGTTTCATCCAGGCTGATGGGCGTAAGCTGTTCCTGCTTGTCCTGCGCCGGGACAGGAAAAGCCAGGAGGTGAAAAACACAGCACAGAAAAAGCACCCGGAGTAGGATTGGTCTGTGCAGAAGTTTTTTATGAATAAGGCGGTTTTTCATGTCATTCTCTCATAATACAAATCACTCATGCCGCAATGATTCCACCGGATCCTGCCGTGCTGCCTTACGGGCAGGCATGAATCCGAAAACGATGCCGATGGCGGCTGCAACCCCAAACGACAGAAGGATCGACCAAAAGCTGATGATCGTAAGGATACCTGCCAGGTGCATGATGAGCCGGGCCAATACAACACCGAGCACGACACCGATCATGCCGCCGATGACACTGATCATGGTCGACTCTGCCAGGAACTGAAAAACAATATCAGACCTGCGGGCCCCCATCGCCTGACGGATACCGATCTCTTTGATGCGCTCCATCACAGAAGCCAGCATGATATTCATAATTCCAATGCCCCCCACCAGCAGGGCAATACCGGCGATGGCACCCAGGACAATATTGAAGATATCCCTTGTCCTTTGCTCCTGTTTCAGAAGCGCTTCCGGTATGTTCACCCTGAAATCCTGCACCTCACCATGCCGCCTGAGCAGCATCCTGTTCAGCACCTCTTCAGCAGGTTTCAGTTGATCCGAGGAGGTCATCTGGACGATGATCTTGCTGAGCTGATGATTCTCTGCGGCCGCATCCTCTTCGCTTGTCTGGGCACCACTGGAAACAGCTGAGCTTTCATTTCCGGCATTTCCCCTCAGCAGCGAGGCTGTGATCAGAGAACGGTCCCTGAACCTGAGAAGGACGGTGGTAACCGGAGCGTACACCGACTCATCATGGTTGCTGATGCCCATCCCCAACAGATCACCCGGAGTTCCCCGGGGCTCCAGAACTCCGAGTACCGTCAGCCAGATGCTGCCGCATTTGATCCGCTTTCCGATGGGGTCTTCATTCGGAAAGAAGCGCACACGGATACCGGCGCCAATGACACATACCGGTGCAGCATTTTCCATCTGGGCCGCTGTGAAGAACCCCCCTGAAGTTGTTGTCAGATTAAAAATACCGAAGTAATCATTATTTACACCCCTGATGCGGAGTTTGCTGCCCCTGCCGGCGCGCAGGGCTTCGGTTTCATAGTTTACCTCGGGGCTGATATGCTTCAGTCCGGGTAAGAGTAGGCGGATGTTCTCCACATCCAATAGAGTAAGTCCTGGGGAATACCTGTCCTGGCTTGATTTGGCCTCCGTGCTTTCCTGCTCCTCCGTGTCCACACGCTGGGGCGTGATGATGATATTGTTAACCCCGACGAGCCGGATCTGTTCCAGGATTTCCTGTTTGGCTCCCTGCCCAATGGCCATCATGGCAATAACTGCGGCCACGCCGAAGATGATCCCCAGCCCGGTCAGCAGGGAACGGAAGCGGTTGAGCAATACCGCCTCCAATGCGATACGGATGTTGTAGATCCAGCGCTTCACTTTGCTTTTCCTGTGGCCAAAGGTTCCAGGCGGTATTTCGTGACATCGGCGGGGCGGTTCAGCAATACCATCTCCCCTTCTTTCAGTCCATCCTCAATAATAATGCGCATATCATTGGCCTCACCGGTTCTTATTTCACGTCGGACCGAACGGCTTCCCGCCATAAAGACATACGAGACGCTATCCTCGGTATGCACACATTCGATGGGTAAAGAAAGGACCTGCTCAATGACACGGGTCGTGATAACATTTTGTGTTGTCATGGCCGGACGCAGGATGGAATCAGAACCTTGGAGGAGGATTTTAACTTCAAAAACCTTGGCGTTGCTGTTTCGCATCTGCTCACCGATATTGGCCACTTCGATCACTTCCCCTGCATATTTGCGGCCGGGGAAAGCATCGATGCTCACGGTGGCCGTCTGACCGACCTGCACTTTGCTGATGTCAATCTCGTTCACGAAAGTGCGGGATATCATCTCCGAAAGATCGGGCAGTGTCGCAACCACATTGTCCCAGGCGCTGACGGTAGCGCCGATGCCCTGCTTGGCGCCATCCCAGTTACGTTTGTAAATGACCATCCCCGGTCGGGGTGCCACCACGGTAAATTCCTTCAACACCTCCATCAGTTGCTCATACTTACGGCGGCTCTGCTCCAGCGAGGCTGCCACTTCCTGCATGCTGGCCCTGGCCTTGTCCAGCCGTAGCTGATAGTTCTGAACCGCCTGCTCATAGGCTCTTTCTGCTTTTTCCAATTCAATCTGGACCTGCCGTATCGTTGCCGGAGGTTCAAACTTCGATTGTTCGAGGGTTATCTTCGTTTCCTCCAGCGCATACCTGAGGTTAACAAGCTCATTCCGGGCATTGCGCAACTCAAGGGAGGTGTCGAGCCTTGTACGGGTATATTGGGACCGCCATTTTTCCAATTCACTCTCCTCATCCCGGATGCGGTTGCTGATCTCACTCCTGTCGAGGGTAGCCACATAATCTCCTTCTCCTACCAGGGTGCCATCGGGGATGATATCATCGATTTTGACCTGCCAGATTCTGACAGCACGCAGGCCTGAGGGACCAAAGATATTCTCCGATCTCCTCGCTTCCAGCTCCCCCGTGGTGGTGACGGTGATCTCGAGGGGGCCGGAGGTGACCGGCACAGCGATGGAAGACTCCTCGGTCTTCCCTGGCTTAAAAAACAGGAGAACCAGAACCAGGGCTACCAGCAGTGGAAGGCCGATCAGAAGCAAGATCCTTTTCTTTCTCATATCAAAGCGTCTAACCATATGGACAGGGTGTCAAACTTACGCAAAATTGAGCGGAAAGCGGGAATCGCCTTCCATTAGGCAAATTTGCTCATATCAACAGTTTATTTGTATCCTGGATTATTTCACTTAAAGCATTCCATTTATCAATGCCTCTTTCTTCTTACTGCTCCAGCCCTGCACTTGTTTCTTTCTGAAGAAAGCTTCATCAATTCGTTGATATTCTTCGTAATAAATCAACTTGACCGGCAATCTCTTTTTGGTATGATTGGCTCATCCGCCTGCCTGGTGTTCTAATAATCTCGGCTCAAGATTATGCGTACTAACGGTTTGCAAATAGGCGCAGGCAGGGAGTTTACCCACGAAAGTTGCTACGAAGAACTGAACTTCCAATATACCACTTTCCTGTCCTACGAAGCACTGAAGCCCTGCTTGAGCTTATTTGCTGTTAGCAAACGTACATCTTTCTGTCGAGCGATGGAGAAAATGCGCTTTTGCAAAGTTTTGGTGCTGCCTTGTTTTGTGTGACTTTGCAAATGGGCATTTTTAGCTGTTGGCTTACTCCTTTACCAATTTTTTTGTACGGAGAATTTGTTTATTGTCACTTATGCTTATAAAGTAAAATCCTGTCGTCAGTTTGTCTGTTATTATGATTGTTGTTTTGCTTTTTATTAATGTTGTAAGTATAATTTTTCCGTGAATATCTGTTATAGTTGCTGTGTAGGTTGGGTTATGCTTGTCAGTTTCAACTATTATATAATTATTTGTTGGATTGGGATAAATATTAAAATCGAGGATTGGTTTTAAAGTAGAATTTGTGCTTAATGGATTCACAGTGATGTAATATAAAGGAGAACCAGTCCTCTGACACCCCATAGAATCGGTTACAGTAACATAATATTCAATCGTAGTGTCCGGTTTTGCCCAAAAGCCAGCAAAAAGTGTAGTGTCGCTCAATCCATGTGAAGGCTGCCACAAATAAGAAAGATTTCCAATACCTCCTCCCACATTTGAACCTTCGTTAAGAAAAATAGAATCTCCTTGATTTATTGTCCAACCATACCAAAGCAAATGATGAAAAAAGCTAGATGCTGTTATTTGCACTGAATCTGTCAGGGTTGTACCTAGGGCATCAGTAACTGTTAATCTAAAATAATTTGTATTGAGACAATTCATTGGATAAACCTCCATTAAAACGGGATTAGGTATAGTTGTGTCATTTAACAAGTCTGAAGCATTGAAATAAATACCTGAACCCGGGAAAAAAGCTTCAATTGGAGTTATCGACCACGTATATGTATATGGCGGAATACCTCCAGTAACGGTTGGATTACCTCCAATTATTATTGTGTCGTTGTTCCAATCAGGGTCACAAAGATGTTGATTTGCTCCGGCATCGACTATCATTTGAGAAAATGATAGAATAGGGGAGAGAAATATCAATATTAAACAATACTTTTTCATTTCTAAAGAAATTAAACCCATATAGGGGGAGAAATCCCCCTATATGGGTTAGTTTGTTAATAAACAATCAAGTTCTTTGAATCAACGCCTATACCGTTTACAACAAGTATTACACTATATGCACCGGGAGTGTAGTTTGAAACATCTACAGAATGAGAGGTGCTATTCAGCGGAAGGATATAGTTGTTGTGAATTGTGCCAAACGAATTCATGATTATTAGATATGCACTGTTAGCATTTTCAATTTCGTATGAAATTAAAGCCTGTGAATTCGTTGGATTTGGAGAAATTTGTTCAATCCAGAATTGCTTTACTGTAACAGTAACTTCATCATAATCTTTGAAACCATCCGTATTTGCAATTACTTCAAGCTTGTATTTGGAAGTTATATCAGGCGAAACTGAAACGTCTTTCGCTGAGTATATTAAATTACCTTGTGGGTCATACCAATTGTATGTGGCAGTTTCTGAAATGTCCACAGCGTTAAAAGTGGTGCTTTCATTTTTACGAATCTCTCTATCAGAACCAGCATTTGCATAAAATGATGTTCTTGGTGATTTATGAATTATAAAGTGTTCAGCACCAGTAATATGGTCTAAATCAGAATGATAATTTTGATAAACTCGATAATTATAGGTTTCTTCGTTCGTAATTTCTTTTGTTAAAAAGCTAAACCCGACATAGATGGGGACTCGGGTTTCAGCAGAAAAGTAAATATTTTCGAGTGTTACTCTTGGTGAAAGTACTAAAAATTCACGCTCTTTGATAATTCTTATGTCAGGGTGTTGCTCTAATGCAGCTTGAAGTAATTCCCATCCTTCATTATCTAATATAATGTGTACCTCGGCTTCTTCAAGAATTGACGCTCCTTCCTCTTCTTCTGGAATTTCAAATGTTAAATCAAAGTTACCATCAGTTGTTGTTGCGTTTCCTACAAACATAAATCGACCATGAGGATAACGAACACCGCCAATTTCGGGAAGAACTAAGCCGGGATGAATATCCACAACTGTTACGTTCCTTAATGCAATATTGTTATTGTGATAAACATCAAACTCTAACTGATTGGGATAGAGTGTTATTGGGTCGGAAACAATGTCTTCAATCCTTGCTAATAGACAAGATGCCCAATTTTGGTGAATGTAAGGGTTAAGAATATTCCATTCAAATTCGAATATTTTACTATCTCCTGGACCTAGATTTGGAATTGGCAAAACGTCTATCACGTCTCCAATTGTTGGCTGAGAGCCATCCCAGTTTTGAGGCCAAGAAGATGAACTTGAAGCTTTTGACCAATACAATGCGAGGTTGCCTTGTGCATAACTTGAGTCGCAACTTTTGTTCCAAACCCTTACATAAACATAAACAGGTTGAGATGAGCTATATTCAGGCTCTTGGTGTGTTTGATTTGTAAACCCATCAGCTTGGTTTCTTACCCATATGTCAGGGCTCTTGTCAAACCACCAACCCCAAGCATAGCTTCCGGGATAACCAAAATCTTCAGGCCTATCTTTTATATAAAGGTCTAATGAGGTACTGTGGGAGCCTTGAGCAGCTTGAACTGCTTTAAAGGCATTTAATCTTCCAGTTCCAACTACGCCAGGGAAATTGGCAGCATCGGTTATTGGGTCGGTAGTATTTATTAAAATATCCTGCGTCCAATTTGAGTTAAGACAAGGATTTACTGCATACATCAAAGCAGCAGTTCCAGAAACTATAGGCGTACTTTGCGAAGTTCCTCCCCAACAACCATAATATGGCCAAGTATTTGTTCCGCCATTTGTTGATGTACCTCCCATAATTCTATATCCGGGGGCACACAGGTCAACTTCAGGGTAATGACTATTAGTACTAGAATTTGAACAAGATTCGCTATTTACATGCTTATCGTCTTTTCCGGTACTACTAATGACAATTGTTCTTGGGTCTTCAAATCCTGAAAACGGATATAGTCTTAAACCTCCACAATTAATAGTGCCATTTCCTGCAGCACGGATTATTGTCGTTCCATTATTTAATATCTCCTGTTCAGCTAATAAGTAGGAAGTTAGTGGACTACAACCATTATACCAGCTTAAAGAAATTATATTAGCACCCAAAACGCTACTAGCATATACACAGGGTGATAGACCCCATGAATTAAACATGACCCTTGTGTTATAGCCAATGGAAGCCATTTGTCCATTGGCAACCTGCCCTGAGTCTACCGTTTCAGCAGCTAGGATTGTTGCAACAGAAGTACCATGTGATTGAGGTGTAAAAGGACTACCGGATTGATAATTATAGGGCGGATGAATTTTTCCTATAAGGTCAGGATGGAGAGGGTCTAATCCATCATCCGTAACAGCTACTTTAACGGCAGTGTCACCTTTTGTAATATTCCAAGCTTGAGGAGCCTGAATTGTTTGCAAGGACCATAACCAGTCATTATTCGGGTCATTTACCGTAAGCCACCACATATAATCAGCAGGGTCTGAAACGGTTTTTGGCACATAGCATTTTTCAATAGATAGAAATAGTTCATTGTTTGGATTGAGCCTAGTTAATGCAGCAAACAAAGAATCTTCGCTCAAAGAGGTACTGAGCTCATAAAGTCTTTGCAATTCAGGTGTTTTTGCAAAGCTCATAGGTTGTGAGATTTCCGTGATGCCAAAATCTGTCAATAGTTGAGCAAATTCTGGATTATTAGACTCCCGTTCACCTACTGGGATAATTTCATGGTTATGAACTATAATCCAAATTTTACCAGGATAATAGTCTCTTTGAGCGAATAAAGATAAAGGGGCAACTATTAAGACCCAAATTAAAAGTCGTGTAATTGTTTTCATCTTGTTGTTTTTTAAAGCATTAGACATGAGATGGGGCTTGTGTCAAACTTTTGCTTTGTGTGTCGGCAAGTCACCTGATAAGTTCTATTTTCCGCTCCGTCAGTCATTTTTGTATGTTTGCTAACAGTATAATAACTGCCATCAGCCCTCTTGATTCAGAAGCTATTGCATCCGAATGATTCTTTCCTTTATAATAGATTTATACTGCTTTTTAAATCCATCACTCATAAAACTTCGGTCTATCAGTTCCATCCATTTCGGCAATGCTTTCGTCATTTTGTTAAAGATGTTTTCCTGCTGCTTTTCGTTCACCTTCAGCGTCGTCATCGCTGCCAAAAAATCCTGTTTTTTCAGTTTCTTCTTTCGCCCATTTAGTGTTAATGCCATTTCTTCTATATCCGTAGGATTTACCAAATTGGTATTCACCAAATCATGAGCCGGTGATAAGGTCATACCTATGCCAGGCTGCTCCAGTAAGGAGAAATTCTTTAAATGCATATCGGCATTGCCTGTAAGGAAGGAAAAGAGTATCAGTTCAAAGAAATTCACCACATCCAATCCCGGAGTTACTGAATGCTTTTGTATGGTTTTACCAATCTGCTCATAACTGCCATGGTATTTGTCTTCGGTAAGCCGTTCGGTAAGTTGGCACATGTCTTCCATGGCTAATTTTCCCTTTCTGGTTCGGTCTATCCGCTTGGTTATATAAGCCAGACTACCTGATTTCAGGCGTATTAAGCTATGAGGCGCAGTTTTTATTCCGGCTATTTGTGCCAGGTGCATGGTTACATCTTCCACCTCCGGCAATTGGGGGTATGAAGCATTAGGCGGTTTCAAAATAAACCCGCCCCATAAGCCCACAATGGTGAATCTCCGTGCTGCGCCCTCCTTATTATTGCCGCTGATGTGCAGCGACAACTTGGCCTGTACACCTGTGACTGCTGTTTGTCGCTGTATTACTTCCCTGGCTAATGGCTCCAGGTCTTCTTCTGAATAGGGCAATGCCGGTGGAGTGGGCTGCCCAAATATTTTCTTTGAGCATGTAGCATGAAATTCCTGCTCATTTTCGGCCAAGGGCTGATAGCAAAACAGACAGTTCCTCATGGTGTATCCTCCGCTTTTACTTCCTCCACACTTACCGCACCTATGCAGTCTTTACAACAGGCCAGCAATAATCCCATCCGATCTCTGGAATTTAGCTTCCAGTTTCTTTCAGCTATGTCCAGCAACCATCCTTCAGGTATCAGTCCATCAAAAAAAGGGAAGAGCACTTTTGAAGTATATGAGGTTTCACGTAGCGGCAAGGTTAAACTTACTGGACGGGCAGCGGGTTGTGCTACGTACGCCTGGTTGTAAACAAAATGATACCCGTGCTCATCCTGGGTGAGCCATCCGGCTATCTGGTCTTCTACTTTAATGGCGGCTTTACGCAATGCTTACATCTTTTATTTGTTACCCGAAGATCTGGACTCATCTCATCAGGAATCTGTGTGGGTGGTTGCGCGTATGGCACCTACCTCGTAGCCGAATAATTGCAGCACCTGGTTTACCTTATCCAATCGCAAGGTCTCCTTTCCCTGTTCCAGTTCACGGATGAAACGCAGGCCTACACCTGCTTTCTCGGCCAGTTCAGGCTGGGTGAGTTTCACCGATTTTCGTTTGCCTTTTACAAAGTCTGCCAGGTTCATTTTATACCCTTTTGGGTGCAAATATAGTGAATATTTTCGTATTTGTACCCTTTCGGGTGTATAAATTCATAAAATCAAAGATAACACCCTATCGGGTATAATATCAATAACAACATTGATAATTAACCCCGTTCAGGTATAATTCATTAGAATTTCTTAATCAAGGTGCCGTGGTAATGTTGATTACCCAATCCCAGACTATTCATTATACCTAATCCTCCAGCTAATGGCATCTGGTCAGTAGCGAAAGGAATTCTCAGGCAGGAGAGGAAGCACGCATTCTGCAAAACTCTATTGCCGCTGGAATCCGGAAAACCCTATTTTTGTCTGACCAGACCTCCTTCTCTGCATGATACCACTAAGCCTATTTCTCACCACCCTCGACTGGCTGATCATCATCGTCTATCTGGTCATCAGCCTTGGAATCGGAATCCTGATGGCCAGAAGAGCCAGCCGGAGTACAGGAGACTTTTTCTTATCCGGACGCAACCTGCCCTGGTATATTGCGGGCACCAGCATGGTCGCCACGACATTCGCGGCCGATACACCCCTGGCGGTAACGGAACTGGTTGCCGATCATGGCATTGCCGGCAACTGGCTCTGGTGGAATATGGTTTTCGGAGGCATGCTCACGGTGTTTTTCTTTGCCAGATTATGGAGACGTGCCGGCATTTTGACGGACTGTGAGTTCGTCGAAATCCGGTATTCAGGTAAGCCTGCCGCATTCCTGCGGGGCTTTCGGGCCATATACATCGGGGTTGTGATGAATATCGTGGTCATCGCCTGGGTCAACCTGGCCATGGAAAAGATCCTGAAGGTGATCTTCCCGGATTTCCTCTTCCTGGGCATGGAAGCTGTCCATCTGGGTCCCTTTGTGATGAGTTCCCACCTACTGCTGGTAGGTCTGATCATGATGTTCGTGGCTTTGTATGCGGCGCTCTCGGGCTTATGGGGTATCTCGCTGACCGACTCATTCCAGTTCCTCATGGCCATGGCCGGGTGCATCGCCCTTGCCATTTTCGCCCTGCGCAGTCCTGAAGTAGGTGGTGTTGCCGGGTTAAAGGAGAAACTGCCGGACTGGGTTTTCAGCTATTACCCCCAGGTGGGTGGCGCCGATCATCCCGGCGGTGTGTTGCAGTTGAGCGTCCTCGCGTTTGTGGCCTACCTGGGCGTGCAATGGTGGGCCAGCTGGTATCCCGGCGCGGAACCCGGGGGTGGTGGCTATGTTGCCCAACGCATCATGTCAGCCAAAGATGAGCGCCATTCCCTGCTGGCAACACTGTGGTTTCAGATCGCCCATATTGCTGTCAGGCCCTGGCCCTGGATAATTGTCGCCCTGGCAGGCCTGGTCATGTACCCTGATGCCACCGACAAAGGGGCCACCTTCGTCATGGTCATCCGTGACCTGATGCCAGCCGGACTAATGGGATTACTGCTGGCCGCATTCCTGGCTGCCTATATGTCGACCATCGCCTCTCAGACCGTCTGGGGCACCTCGTATATCGTCAACGACCTGTTCAGGCCATACATCAAACCCGGTGCTTCAGAAAAATACTATGTCAGTGTATCCCGCATCACCACGGTCTTACTGCTGATCCTCTCGCTTTTTGTTACCTCCCGCCTGGGAAAGATCAGTGATGCCTGGAAGTTCATCCTGGCATGCAGCGGGGGTATTGGAACGGTATTGATACTCAGATGGTACTGGTGGCGCATCAATGCCTGGTCAGAGATAGCGGCCATGCTGGCACCCTATCTCATATACCCTATACTGCATTATCATTATGGACTGAAGTATGAGACCAGCCTGCTGATCATTGTTGCCTGGTCCACCGCTGTATGGGTCATCGTCACCTTCCTTACCCGCCCCACGGACAACGAAAAGCTGGTATCCTTCTACAAACGTGTCAGACCCGGAGGTCCAGGCTGGAAACCCCTGAAAACGCTGGCGCCTGAAGTGAAGGTAGACAAAGGACTGGGCCGGCTTACCATCAGTTGGTTTGCCGCAGTATTCATGGTGATGTTTGCCCTCTTCGGAACCGGTGAGCTGATCTTTGGACATTACCTGAGTGCCAGTCTGTACGGCATAGGCATGGCATCAGCCGCAGCCACCGTATATTACAATACTTCCCGCATTGGCTGGGAAAAGCTGACCGAATGATTTATTTCAGGAATTCGGCAATGATCTGATCGACACCGATCCCTTCGGCTTCAGCCTTATAGTTCCTGACGATGCGATGCCGGAGAATGATGGGGGCAATGGCCTGTACATCTTCAATATCCGGTGCATACTTGCCCTGGATGGCAGCATGACACTTGGCGCCAAGTACCAGGTACTGGCTGGCACGCGGCCCTGCTCCCCAGGTGAGGTATTCCCTGGACCAGGTATGTCCATCAGGAGTCCCCGGGCGGGTTTTGGAAGCCAGTTTGACAGCATAACGAAACACATTGTCTGTCACAGGGATACGACGGATCAACTGTTGGAAATACAATATCTCCTCTGCATTCAGCACCACCTTTGGATGCGCAGTGGTCCCGCCGGTTGTACTCCTCACTACTTCCACTTCTTCTTCAAAAGCAGGATAATCCAGCCAGATATTGAACATAAAACGGTCGAGCTGGGCTTCAGGCAAAGGATAGGTTCCTTCCTGCTCTATCGGGTTTTGTGTCGCCAATACAAAGAAAGGCAGATCCAGGCGGTGCTGGGTGCCTGACACCGTCACCGACTTCTCCTGCATTGCTTCCAGCAGGGCACTCTGTGTCTTGGGCGGAGTGCGGTTGATCTCATCTGCCAGGATAATGTTGGCAAAAACCGGGCCTTTCACGAAACGGAAACGGCGGTTTTCATCCAGGATCTCTGTCCCAATAATGTCGGAAGGCATCAGGTCGGGAGTGAACTGGATGCGCGAATAACTCAATCCCAGAACCTGGGATACCGTATTCACCAGCAATGTCTTAGCCAATCCAGGCACTCCGACAAGCAAACCATGTCCCCCGCTGAAAACGGCGATCAGCACATGCTTCACCGTTTCATCCTGTCCTACGATCACCTTGGCGATCTCAGCCCTTAATTGACGGTATTTTTCTACGAAGGCGTCCAGCGCCTGTTTATCATCGGTAAAATTCATCATGTTTGATTTATATTATCCCTCCAGGCCGTCTTCAGTATTTTCCGGTCCATGTAAACCTGAAACCGCAATCCATATACCTTTCATTAATATGAATGAAAGTAGAGGCCATCTTCTTGTCCATCCAGCTTTGCAGCGCCCTGGTTTGCTTATCCTGCAGGGCCCAGTCCTGTATTTTAACATAATCCTCCGTCAGATTGGCACGATGCGGTGTTGTGCGAACCTTCAGTAAAACAATGCGATAAGCCTGTCCTCCCTTTTCTGTCTTCATGAGAACCGGGTCTGAAATCTGTCCGGCTTCCATCTTATCAATAATAAAGAACAAGGAAGGATCAAGCTGGTTCATTTCAAACCTGGCAGTACCGGTGAGTGGATTAATCAACATACCTCCGCTGTTTTTTGAAGGGTCATCGGAGTGCAGGCTGGCAGCTTTCTCAAATGTAAGTGAGTCCATACGTATCAGTGCCAGCACGTTATCGAGGTCCTGCCTCGCTTTGGCCAGGTCTTCCGGATTTACTTTGGGAACGATCAGGATATGGCGGGTCTGGATCATCTCTCCCCTGCGTGCAACCAATTGTATAATGTGGTAACCTGCTTCACTCTCCACCACATCGGATATCTCCCCTTCCTTCAGGGCAAATGCGGCTGCTTCATAAGGCGGGAAGAGTTCGCCACGGCTGTAAAACCCGATGTCGCCGCCCTTCGATGCGGAACCCGGGTCTTCCGAGTACAGGGCAGCCAGGGCGGCAAAACGCTCTCCTTTCAGGATACGTTCCTTCAGGTCAAGAAGCTGCTGCCTTACCCTAAGCTTTTCTTCGGGACTTATGGGAGGCTGCTTTACGATATGCCCAATCTCCACCTCGGCATTGATCAGTGGCAGGCTGTCCTGAGGAATTCTCCTGAAATAAGCCTTGACCTCCGATGGGGTGATCTTGATATCCTTGGTAATATTGGATTGCATGGTCTCCACGATCATCTGGTCGCGGATGAGCTCCCTGAATTCTTCCTTGATCTCCGGGATGGACTTTTTGTAATATGCTTCCAGCTTTTCCCTGGAGCCAATCTGCGCAATGAAATAACGCAGCTTGCGGTCCATCTCGGCATCTACATGGCTGTCTGATACCTCCACACTGTCGAGAACCGCCTGATCTATCAGCAATTTCTGAAACAGCAGGTTCTCCAGGATCTCACACCTTATGGCGTGTGCTCCCTGGATCCCTCCCTGCAATCGCTGCTGCAAATATTGATTCTCGATATCTGAAAGCAGGATCATCTTATCACCTACCACGGCTACCACTTCATCTATGGTCTTTTCCTGGGCCTGTAGCGGTAACAGGGTCAGGAATCCGAGCATTCCTAACAGGAAAAGGATTCTTTGCATGCGTTGCTTCATTTTACCACCATCGATCATAAACTGGCCCTGTGCATAATTATTGCCTTTGCTTCAGGATTAATAGACCTGTACCTTTCCACTCTCCCTGGCCTGCTTCATCAGTTCATCCTGCACTTCACGGATCAGGCTTATCTTTCTTCTGTTCAACAAAATACTCCTGATATTTTCTCTTTCAAAGCTTAGTGGAGAGATACTTTCCCTGATCCTGAAATCCATAAAACGAACGAAGTAGATATAGGGATCGGCATTCAATTCGATATAGGTATTATTCTGAAGGTAAGCTTCCTGGTTGTATGTCTGAATGGGTATTTCCTTTAACAGGTCATTGAAATACAACCAGGTCTGATCATCCAGGAAGTAGTTCACTGCATAGGCCAGGCAATACTCCTCCAATTCCTCCAGTGCCGCCGGCTCATCCAGTCGAATGAGTTTTCTCAGCTTGTTCAGATCCGGAGTACCTGGTGTTGCCTTCACGTATCGTACCTTGACAATATTCTCTTTCAGCTCAAAATTGCGCTGATACTCTTCGTAATACTTCACGATTTCATCCTCAGAAACAATAGTATCAAGACGTTGCGCAACAATTTCAGACTCAAACTTAAACAGGATTAGTGAGCGTTTGTAATCTTCCAATTGCTGCTTGAAGTCTTTAGCCTTCAGCCCCATATCTTTCTCTGCAACCTGAAGAATTACCTGCTGTCTGATCCATGTTTCAATGTAATCCTGGGTCATCCTGAGGCTGTCTTCTGCCTGGAAGCCAGCCGGCACAACACCCGCCAGTTCCGACTGATATAAAACGGCTTCTCCCACCCTGGCCACCGGTATATCGCCACCTGCCTCCCTGTCGGTGCAGGCGCCCAGTCCTGCCAGCAGGATAACTATTAATAGGATGGGTCTTGGCATGAAATTACTGCCTTTGAGAGAGAACATCCTTATTCACTTTGACAGAATACCTGCTTCTGAGTTCACGTATCCATTCCTTCTCCAGAAAATTCTGATAATCAGCGGTTACAAGTCCACGGCATTCTTCCAGCTTCTTGGGCTCCGGAGGTAAAAACTGATGCACAGCAGCAATGGCAAAGGTACCCTGGTTGTCTCTCGTCGGTGAGAGTCCGGGCTGCCACGGCAGACCATCTATCCAGGCATCATCTCCCCTGCTGAATTTCTTTCGATCTGCAGTAACTGCCTGAGGATATTTTTTGAGGATTTTGGCCAGGGCCACTTCGTGGGATTGTCCTTTCTTCAAGGCCCGCGCAGCGGCAGAACGAACAGATTTCTCCAGCTTAGGATCCCTGAATTTATAAACTGTCACATCCAGGCGGTCGCCCCACATATAGTCTTTTTTGTGCTGGGAGTAATAGGATTCCAGTCCGGCTGTATCGCGGATGGCCTTGGTCCAAACCTTATTGTCAGTTAGTTCAAAAAGCAGGATCCCATCATGATATTCCTGCATCAGGAGGCGAAAATCGGTATGCTCTTTTTCCAGCCGGGCATCTTTATAGGCGGTACATTTCGCAACGACAAACTCATCGTACATCTCCTTAACATACTGCTTCAGCGGCATGGCTGTCCGGTTCCGCTGCGTCTCATTCAGATAATTTGTAAAATCGGTCTGGGTAACATTGGACTCCCCCAGAACAAACAAGATACCATTGAGATGCGAAGCCACAGATGGATCCCAGCTCCGGAAAAAGATGCTATCTGTTACCAGTGAATAATAAGGCTCCAATGCTGCAGGAAATTCCTTAAAGCCATATTGTTTCTGTACTTTCTGCACAAAAGAGGCTTTGCTTCTCTCTGCCCTGGTATCCTTCATGATCCTCTTACGCAGGCCGGGCTCTTCTTCCTGGAAGGTACCAACAGGCTGGCGTTCGAGCATGCGGATGATATGCCAGCCATAATCTGTTTTGACAGGAGGAGAAATCTGGTCTATCTCACGCAATTGCGATACGGCAGAAATGAACTCCGGAACCATACGGTTTGAGCCGAACCAGGACAACTGTCCTCCTTTTTTCGCTGAGCCTTTATCATCAGAATACTGCTCAACGATGGAATCGAAGGCTGCTCCCGCAAGGATTTTCTGGTAGGCTTCATCAATCTTGCGTCTGGCATCCAGGCTATCTCCTTCACTGGGGTCCTGCGGGAAGCGGGCAAAGATATGTGCCACGCGAACGCGTCCCATGGCAGGCTGGCGATCAGTGATTTTGATCAGGTGATAGCCATAATCGGTGCGAACAGGTATGGAAACATCACCGGGCCGCGTGTTGTATGCCGCTGTCTCAAAGGGATAGACCATATCAAGTGCTGTGAAATAGCCCAGATCTCCCCTGTTTCCTTTTAGGAAGGGATGCATGCGGGAAGCTTCCCTGTCCCTTGCTGAGGGATCCTCGGAGGCTTCCATGGCCAATGCACCAAAATCCTCTCCCTTTAGTATCCGTTTCCTTAGCTCCAATGCTTTGTTGTATGCAATCAGCGTATCCTGCGGGGTCGCATCGGGAAGGAGACGTAGGAGGATATGACTGGCTCTCAGATCATACTGCAGGCGATCCCATGCCTCCTGGACAAGGAACTCATCCACCTCACGGTCAGTAAGATACGGCTCGGCAAGCTGCTTACGATATCCTGCAAGTTCTTCCTGGAACGATTTTACTGTATCCATCTTAAGATCAAGGGCTTCCCTGACCTTTAGTTTAAAATTGATGTATAATTCCAGGTATTCTTCCAGGGCCTGAAGGCTGGCAGGTTCTCCTTTGATGTTGTTTTTGTTGTAGATGCGAAGAAACTCAGAAAGTGGAACTTCTTCCCCGGCAACACTCAGGAGCATGGGATCCTGTTTCTGCTGTGCATAGGTCTGGGTGAGCAGAAGCATCAGCACTACGTACCATATCCATGTCAATTGGGCCAATACCGGGACAATACGCAGTTTTCTAGTCATATTTCTTTGATTTTATAAGAATTTCCGAAGCAAGGGCAAAGATAATCCTTTTAATATGAAGGCTTTTGATGGATCTGTTAAAAATCCTTAAGGGTAAGCCATTCCGTGATCTACCGGCTATAGTTTGGAGCCTCCCGGGTGATGGTGATATCATGCGGGTGACTTTCAACCACGCCAGCAGCAGTGATCTTGATAAACCTGGCCTTCTGGAGGCTTGGTATATCAGGCGATCCCGTGTAACCCATCCCGGCACGCAATCCCCCGACCATCTGGTGAATAAGCTCTGACAGGGTTCCTTTGTAGGGTACACGACCCACGATGCCTTCAGGCACCAGCTTGCTCAGGTCGTCTTCTCCCTCCTGGAAATACCGGTCTTTGGAGCCTTTGTTCATGGCCTCGATAGAGCCCATTCCTCTGTAAGTCTTGTATTTCCTTCCTTCAAAGATGACGGTCTCACCTGGGGATTCATCAACCCCGGCGAACAGGGAACCTGCCATGATGGAATGCGCACCTGCCGCCAGCGCCTTGACGATGTCACCTGTATACCGGATGCCCCCATCTGCGATGACCGGAACGCCTGATCCCTTTATGGCTCCAGCGACATGCAGGATCGCCGATAGCTGTGGTATTCCAATTCCGGCTACAACACGCGTCGTGCAGATAGAGCCTGGCCCTATCCCCACCTTGATGCCATCCGCACCGGCTTCCATGAGATCCCGGGCCGCATCAGCCGTAGCAATATTGCCCACAACGATGTCCAGGTCCGGGTAAGCCTGCTTCAGCCTACGTGTCGTTGCGATCACATTGGCCGAGTGCCCATGAGCCGTATCGATGACGATGGCATCCACGCCCTGTTCCACCAACGCTGCCACCCTATCATCAGTATCTGAAGCGACGCCGACTGCCGCTGCAACACGCAGTCTGCCGCGTGCGTCCTTGCATGCGTTCGGACGTGCCTTGATCTTGATAATGTCCTTGTATGTGATCAGCCCGACCAGACGATACTCCTTATCCACCACAGGCAATTTCTCAATCTTGTATTCCTGCAGAATATCCCCTGCTTTCTCGAAATCAGTGAATTCCGTCGTAGTTACCAGGTTTTCAGAGGTCATGACTTCCCTGACCGGTCTGCGCAGATTGCGTTCAAAACGCAGGTCACGGTTGGTGACAATACCAACAAGCCTGCCGTTCGCCTGAATTACGGGAATGCCTCCGATGGAAAACTCCCGCATGATATGCAGGGCATCCTCTACCAAAGCATCTTCCGGCAAGGTGATGGGATCCAAAATCATCCCGTTTTCAGCCCGCTTGACTTTCTTCACTTCATTGGCCTGGTCGGTGATCGACATGTTTTTATGCAAAACCCCTATCCCGCCATCCTGGGCAATGGCAATGGCCATGCCCGATTCCGTCACGGTATCCATTGCAGCCGTTACGATGGGGATATTGATGCGGATATTTCTGGAAAACAGACTGGAAACATCAGTTTCACGGGGATGTATGGCGGAATAGGCCGGTACCAGGAGAACGTCGTCATACGTCAGACCCTCTCCAATGAATTTCTGGTCTATGCTGTTCATTGCTATCGCTTTTTGCCAGGCAAAGGTAAGCGCATTTCGGCAATCCTTCCCTTATGCCTTCAGGCAGTTATCAATTAATGACGCAGCCCAGCCAGGTCAAACCGGCTGGGCTGTATCAGGTTACATATCATAGCAAGGCCTTAGTATATGACGGTGACTGTTCCCCGTTTCTCAAAGGTATCTCCTGTGCTCGTAAGGAAGGTGACGCGATATACATACACGCCGCCAGGAACGAATTCATTGTTATACGTACCATCCCAGGACCGCTCGGGATCCCTGGTTTCAAAAATCTTCTGCCCCCACCGATTGTAGATGCTGAAATAATATTCACTCATATCAACATAAACCGTGATAGGCTTGAACTGATTGTTGTAACCCTTGGGAGAAATGGCATTGGGAATGAAGATCCTCGAACGCTGCAACAGCTCCGCCTTATTAGAGAGGCTGGTGTCGGCAAAATCTGGAATACCAGGACCCTGGACTGCTTCCAGGTGGTAACTGAACTTGCCCTGGGTCTCTGTCAATCCCATCACATCATCCACAAAACTGGTCGTACCGAATGGCAACACTGCAACCGGAATAGGATCAGCTAATCCATCCACAATCCTGTAGAGGTTGTACTGCTTCACGCCGGCCCAGTTCCACCCCAGGTAATCATTCCATTCAAGGTAGTTTGTGAAATCATTGCGTGGTTCTGCTGTCAGATGAATGGTGCGAGCCAGATCAGAGACAAAGGCATCCACACCACAGCTATCCACGGCAACAACCTTATAGAAATAGCTCTGCTTCTTGAAGTAGGCATCGTAATCCAGGAAGCTCCAGTCCAGGATGGGCGAAGGAGGGATATTGCCGATAACTTCATAAGGCCCGTTCAGAGAGGCTGAACGCAAGATCTTGAAATTCACAGTGGCAGGATTATCATCCACATTCACCTGGAGGCGGATGTGATCATTCTCCTCCACCGTAGCATAGCGAATATAAAGGTAATTGGGTGGGGATGCCTTTTCGGCTACGATACAGGCTTCGCAGGAACGCGAACTGACATCCAGGTCACTGTAGGCCTGAATATAATAGCAGTACTCGGTATCCTTTACCAATTGCTTGTGGGTATACTTGTTGGATGGAGGATTGGTTCCCTGGGCCAGATTGGTGGCCAGCACATAGAAGGGACCGCCGTTCTCGCTCACAAATATTCTATACCCCAATAAGTTATCCTTAATATTCCGGTAAGGGGTCCATTCCAGTTCAATGATATCCAGACATGGGTTGTAATTCGTGATCTCCAGATACATCGAATTGTGGATGTTATCTATCCCCATAGGACTGGTTCTACCGCAGGTATCGAAAGCAGCTATGCAATAGTACTGTGGTGCATCACAGGGATTGTGAGCCGGATCTTCGTCCATATAGAAGGTCTCGTTCTGTCCCCAGACCGTATCGATGGCAACCCATATCCCGTCGTTGCGGAAAATGATATAACCATGAACATCACCGGCAACGGAAGGCTGCCAACCAAGGACAGGCATCCAGAAATTGGTATCGATACTTACCGAATCCAGGACAGGAATATCTGGGAAATCATCATCGAAATAGAAATCACCAGCCTGAGAGGATACAGATACACAGCCGGACGAATCCGCCATTTCCACCCTGTAATTCACGGTATCATTGCAGACAAGGACTTCATGTGAATATGCCAGGTTTTCTGTGGAATCCAGCAATATCCAGGTTCCCGGAGGGAACTCCCTGTAAACCATATACACCCCTGTTGCGGAAGGCAGTAGAGGAGTGTGATTATGGTTCCAGCTCAGATCACCGGATTGTGTAGTCGGGGCAGTATGGATCAATACGATATTATTGATCGTATCCGAATCGGCTGAACTAAAATATCCATCACAATCAATCTTGGTTTGAACCACATAATAATTGATGGTGGCATTGCCATTGGCCTGGGCGTGGGTATAGCTTACCGTAGTGAAGGTGGTCACACTATCCAGCAATAGAA
>Ga0208041_1000352_pt1 | contig 48433 bp, 48 predicted proteins | sample AD_SCU002_MetaG_FD_184453 | JGI IMG/M metagenome (GOLD analysis project Ga0208041, IMG submission 184453) | Active sludge microbial communities of municipal wastewater-treating anaerobic digesters from China - AD_SCU002_MetaG (SPAdes) (version 2) | ecosystem: Engineered > Bioreactor > Anaerobic...
ACTGTCCAAAGTATTTTTTTGATTTGAATCGGAAAAATGATTCGCCGCAAAATAACCGCCGACCACCAAAGCCACTGCCGCCGCCGCCATTATCACTTTTTGAATTATGCCCATATAATTGGTTTTTATTATTTATCCTTCAATTTTTGACGATTATATTTTTCCAATTCCTTGCGAACTTTTTTTTCCATTTCCAAGTGCGAAACATTACCGGCATTTTGCAAAATTTCTTTATCGTTTAAAACCAAAAAATCGTCCAATTTTTGAATCCAATCCTTCATATACATCACTCTTTGTTCCACGGTTTGCAATTCAGCAAAAGACAAAAATTGCTCCACCAATAAATTCAATCTTTTTAATTCCAATTCTTCCAAATAATTTTTGGCGATCTCGGCTTGTTGCCGGGTGATAATTGCGCCTTTCCAATTTGTGAGCCCCATATTCGCTTTGGCGCTATTCGCGCGTGAAGAAACGATTTCGGCGGCAGTTGATCCAGTGATGGCATAGTGGAATTTGTTTTGCACGGTGGCATAAAATAATTGGGCATAATCCGTTTTTGGGTCGTAATCGGCGCTGGTGGCAAAAACATCCCGGACTTTTTGGTAAAAATTGGCCTCCGAAGTCCTGATCTTTCGGATCCGCTCTTCCCATTCTTCAAAATATGTCTTTTTCACTCTGCCTTCGGCCAAGCGCTCGTCGTCCATTGCAAATCCCTTGATAATGTATTCTCTCAACTTCTGCGTGGCCCAGATGCGAAACTGTGTGCCCCGCAATGAATTTACGCGATACCCGACAGAGATAATTGCGTCCAAATTATAAAACTTAACAGGCCTGTTTACGCTCCTTCCAGCTTCAACTTGAACTACCGAGGAATCCTCGGTAGTTGAAATTTCCTCTAATTCTCCCTCTAAATAAATATTTTTTAGATGCAAACCGACATTGTCCACGGAACAATCAAAAAGCTCGGCCATCTGCTTTTGCGAAAGCCAAACCGTCTCACCCTCCAGCCGCACCTCAATCTTGGCATCACCCCCCACGGTCTTGTAAATAATAATCTGATTGTTTGTATCTCGCTTATCCATAATTTTCACCCTCCGCAAACATCTTTAACGATAATCTCAGTTTTCGAAATTATTCTAGTATTATTTTTTTATTCCCGTTGTTTTTATTTAAACAAAAAATGGTTGCTTAAATTAAAGATAGTATCAAGGGCTTGTAAATATTTACGCGCCGATCAGAGAATCGGCGGGAATGCCAAGATTTTCGCGCAAACTCCGGATCATTTTCAGCGATAGCGATCTTTTTTTGAAAACAATTCCGAAACCCGGTTGGCACCAATAATCTTGGCCAAATCCTTTTTGTCCATTCCCATTTGTTCCATACGGAACTTTATCGCTTCAACCGGATTCGGCGCAGCAATCGCATAATTGGCTTCTTCATATTTTTCAACCAGCGTCGCCAGAATATCCAGCTCGTCGCTTTCCGGCGTTCCGGGCAAGGCACCCCAAATCCGCTCAATTCTTTTGAGAGCTTCCTGATAATTTTTTTTGGTTTTTATGGGTTTAATATTCATATTGTTTGGGCATCCCCTAAAAGGGTCCGACCCTTTTAACTTTCTTTTTAGCCTTTTACGGGATGTTTATCCTGATTTTACCCCAAAACCCAAATCATTTTTTGAGCAATTGCAAGATCAGGCCGACCATCTTTTCCTTGTCTTTGGGTTGGCTTTCGGCGACTAAAAGCGTCAGTGCGGTGAGCGCCTGGGGCGTCATTCTGTCTTTTCGCAACAATTTGGTTTTATTCAAAAACCACACAAAGGCAAATGCGCCGCTCCTCTTATTGCCGTCGGCAAAGGGATGGTCTTTAACAATAAAATAGAGCAAATGCGCCGCTTTTTCTTCCAAGGTTTGATAAGCATCGCGGCTAAAGGCCGACTGAAAAACATTGCCCACAATTCCGGCCAGGGCGTCTTTTTGCCGCTCATGAGCAAAAAGCCCGGCGGCCTCGTTTTTAGCCAAAATGGTTTGCTTTAATTCCGCAATCGCTTGGGCCAGATCGTTTGCGGTTAAGCGCACCTGTTTTTTTGTGGCTCCGGATTGAGGCAGGGCGGATTTATCATAGGCGTCCAGCGACAACCAAGTGTCGGCAAACATCTTTGCCAGTTCCAGCGCATCCCGGGCAATTGCCGGCTCGGCCGTGGGTAAAAGTTTTTTGGCAAATTCAACGGCTTGCAAAAATTCAGCATAATTTTTGGCAACGCGCTTGCGATCAATGGTATACCCTTTCAATATATGCTGGCGCAAGGTTTTAGTCGCCCACTGGCGAAATTTGGTAGCATTGGCGGAATTCACGCGATAGCCGATTGAAAGTATCAAATCAAGATTATAATACTCAATTTTTCTTTTAATTTTCCTTTTCCCTTCGCTTTGAACTGTTTCCAAAATGGAAACGGTTGAATTTTTATCCAACTCCTCCGTGTCAAAAATATTTTTAATATGTTTGGATATCGCCGCTTTCTGCACATCAAAAAGCCGGCCAACCTGTTGTTGGGTCAGCATTACTGTTTCTTGCTTTTTATCCAAGCGTACCTCCACCGCGCCGTTTTTTGCCTGATAGATGATAACTTCTTTTTCCATGGTCGCCCCGTTACTGCTACTTACCTTGATTTTACCCCAAACGCGAATGCAAACAAAACGCCCCCGGCGGGGGGCTCATCAATTTCAGCGCACCGAAAGTCGCCTTCGCTAAAGCTACGGCGTACCGAAGGCGGAGGAAGTGGGATTCGAACCCACGGACGGCTTTAACACCGTCACGGGTTAGCAACCCGTTGCAATGCCACTATGCGATTCCTCCATTGGCACGCCGAAGTTTTAACGAAGGCGACCATTGGCACGCCAAAACTTCAGCGAAGGCGGCTTAATACCCGCATAATAGCGGGAAAACCGAATAAAATCAATCTTTGCTTGCAATGGCCGCGCCTCGGCAATCATATCAAAAACGGCCTTTCTAAATTCTGAACAATTCCCGGGCGTTTTGGTTGGCGGCGGCGATCAGCGATTCGGGGGCTTCGCCGCGGATTTGGGCAACTTCTCGGGCGATAATCATTGTGTTTTTGGGTTCGTTGCGTGGCGGCAATCCGGGCGGCGCCAGATAGGGGCAGTCGGTTTCCAGCAAAATTCGTTCTTGCGGAATTTTTTTGACGGCCTCGTTTAGATCCATTTTAAAAATAATGCCGCCCAACCCGATGCGCAATCCCAAATCCAGATAGGCTTCCAACTCGGCAAGGCCGCCGGTGAAGCAATGCAAAACGCCGGCAATCTTGCCGCGGGCGGCAAACTCTTCCTTCAATGCTTCAATCATTTCTTGATGCGCCATACGGCAATGGAAAATCGCCGGCAAATCCGTTTCCCGCGCGAACAGCAACTGCCGCCGCAAAGCTTCCTTTTGCGCCGCCTTCATCGCTTCAATTTTGATATTGGTTTTGGGCTTGTAATAATAATCCAAGCCGATTTCGCCGATCGCGACAACCTTTTTTGATTCCGCCAGCAAAAAATATTTCTCGGCAGAAAAGCCGTCTTCGCAAAAATCTTCGGGCAGATCGCGCGAAATTCTTTTTTGGGCGGAAAGATTGAGCGGATGCAAACCGATCGCCGCCCAAACGCCGGTTTCATATTTTTGCGCGATCTTGGCCGCCGCGCGCGACGATTCAAAATTTGCGCTCGCATTGATCATAAAAATCCCCTCGCCGAGGGAATTTTCAACCACCGTTTCGCGATCATCATCAAACGCCGCGAAATTCAAATGGGCGTGAGTGTCAATCAATTTCATTTGTCCTTGATTTTTAGTATCGGCGGCAGGGCCAATTTGTGCGCGTTGGCTTTTTTGCGGGCGATGATTTTTTCCATTTTTTTGGGATCAATGTTGGCCAGAGAGCAAACCTCGCCGGGCAAAATTCCCTGCGCCAGCAATTTCAGCGCCGTGTCCAGCCGGAAATAATCCAAACCCAGTTCCTTTTCGTCGGTCTGGCCCGGCCACAGCGCCGCCGTGGGCGCCGCTTCCATAATGTCATCGGGAATTTTGAGCCGTTCGGCCATCGCATAAATTTCGGATTTGAACAAATCCGCGATCGGCTCAATGTCGGCGCCGCCGTCGCCGTATTTGGTGAAATAACCGATCTCAAATTCCGTGCGGTTGGTGGTGCCGATCACCATCGCTTTTTTGAGATTGGCAAAATAATAGAGCGCGGCCATGCGCAAGCGCGGCTTTAAATTGCCATAAACCAAATTGCCGCCGCGCGGAAGAGTTTTGGCGAAGGTCTGCAAAACTTTGTCCAGATAAATCTTCTGCGCTTTGAATTTGAACGCCGACTCCAGTTTGGCGACATTTTTTCCGAACGGACAATTCCGCACGAACGGCATCCAAACGAAGGTGGCCTTTTTGCCCAGCGCGCGGCCCAAAATCGCGGCCATCACCGCCGAATCAATGCCGCCCGAAACTCCCAGCACCGCACGTTCCAATCCGGCGGCTTCCATTTGGCGTTTCACAAATTCAACGATCTTGTCTCCCGGCGGAATTTGGCAATCGGCAATTTTTCGCGCCAATCCTTCGTTTTGCAAATAATCAAACACTGCCGGCGGCACCAGATTTTTCCAATCCGCACCGGCAAAGATCGTTTGCCGCACTTGCGTGGCCGACAGGTTGCCGCAAAACACCGGCTGGTCGGCGGCCTCAATGCCGATTTTTTCGGCGCACGACTTGGCCCAATCGTTTAGCGACACCAGCACCGTTTCGCCGGCCTTCAAACCGGTGATCTCCAGCATTTTTTGCGTCCACGCCGCATCATTGAAAAAATCCGGCAATCCGAAAATCTCGCAGTTTTTCGCCCCCGCTTCGGCCAGCGCCAGTTCCAAAATTCTTTTGCGGTCGGCAAATTCCAGCGGGTTGTCGGCCTGCCCGAATTCCTGCATACTGCCAATAACGATTTTCAATCGCTTTGATTGCACCAAAATCCATTTGATCGCTTCCAAGTGCCCGCGATGGAGCGGCTGGAACCGCCCCACAAAGACCGCCTCCTTGCCTTTGGGAATTTTGTAGTCAGTATTTTCCATATTTTTCCAACAAATTGCAGGGGAAAATTACAGGGGTTCAACCCCTGATAATTTATCAGGGGTTGAACCCCTGTAAAATTTTACCCTTTATCTTTATCTGTATTTTTTGATTTTATCTCATTCCCCCCCATTTTTCAATTTTTCAAAACAAAACGCCCGCGTCGTAAAAAAATAAGCGATCAGAAAGGATTGACCTTTTGATCGCCATCATTGTTCTCTTTTTCGCGAGAGCTTTTGCTCTCGGTATTTACCCCCCCCGTATGTTCGGGGAGGCAACCCGTTAGAATAAATATTCTCCATAGCCATACCGAATTAATTTGAAACAAAATTTTCACATTAATTCGGTATGGCCATAGATTAAGTTTTTAAACAACTAAAAACCCTTCTTGCGGAAGGGCTTTTTGTTTGGAACAAGTTTTATTTTTCTTCAACTTTCGCCAAACAAAAAGCCCTCCTTAATAATAAGGCCCATGACCGGCAACAATACAAAACTATTCATTTGTCGGTTTCGGGTTTCCATAACTTTTCTTATGGTTATTATATACCAAAACACGAAAATTGCGTCAAGTACAATCGATATAATATAAAAGGTTGAACAAGCGTTCAACCTATGCAATCACTGCCAAGCGGTCTTTCGGCGCTTCAGCCAATGTTGGATATCTTTTATCATCAACCATAATTAAAACCGCAACATCGTAATTTGCCCTAGCTTCACGCGCCGCTTGCAAAATGATTTCCATTGCTTCTTTCTGGTTATGTGTCAAGCCGGCAATATTAAGACGGCAGTAGCCCGTGCCGGAAATCAATCCGCGTCCAATAACGCAAACTAGATAGTGATCGCCATCTATACGGTGCGGCTTCAGAATGGATAATTGCATTCTAAAACCATTAGCAACCGCCAACAAAGGCTCAACCAGCCACGGTGCAGTGATGCGTTTTTGGTAGCCACCTCTCAATCCCAAATACCAGCCGGCTTTAACTTCGCAAGGCACATTTTCTTCAACGCCGCATTCGTCAACTACGATATGGTTGCCTTGATTCAAAATACGGGCAATTTTACCAAAAATATTTATTTGCGTGCTTTTCATCCTCATACCTCCAATATCAACTTTTTAATGATCAACATCGGTACCCGCGCAAAACAAAAAACCCTCCAGTCTGGAGAATTTCGTTTCGCGCTATTTACTGTTCACTGCTTACGAACGAAAAATTCCCAGACCTGGAGTTTGGCTATAAAAGTAAAACCAAAAATTGTTGCTCTTAATCTGGGGTTTCATGATTATTTATTTATCAATTTTTCTTTTCGGTGTCAAGACGGGGGAACAAGATGCTGGTATCTTCGCCCGCGAGCAATTTTTTGATCTTTGCCGATGTTTGCGGAATAAACGGTCCCAGCATTTGCCCGATTTGAGATAGCGCGAACAGCAAGTCGCCCACGGCCGCAGTATCTTTGGTTTTCCACGGCTGGGTTTTTTCAATGTATTTGTCGCCAAAATTTATCACTTTCCAAATTGCCGATAGGGCTTCGTTAAATTTATAATCTTCCAGCAAAAGCCCAATCGCGTTTTGGGCGGTATCAATTTCGGCTTTAACTTCCGGATTGAGCGCGGTTTCCGCAGACATTGATGCGTTGATCTTTTTGGCAATCGTGGTAACCCGCGCCGCCAAGTTACCTATGCCTTTGGCCAGATCGGCATTGTATCGCTCTTCGAATTTTTCAAAAGAAAAATCGCCGTCTTCGGTGGGCGGCAGTTCGCGCAACATAAAGTGGCGCGCCGCGTCCGCGCCGTATTTGTCCACCAATTCAACCGGGTCAATCACATTGCCCAAGCTCTTGGACATTTTCTGGCCGTTGGCGGTGATGAATCCATGGATAAACACTTGCTTGGAATTGGGCAATCCGGCTGACATTAACATCGCCTGCCACATCGCGGTTTGCTGGCGCAAATTATCCTTGCCCGCGACCTGGATGGCATTGCGATTTTCCTTGGTTCCCCAAAATTCTTTAAATCCTTTTTCTTCGTTTGGCCAATTCAAACAGGAGATATAATTTACCAGCGCGTCAAACCACACATACATCACCTGATTATCGTCGCCCGGCACCGGAATACCCCAGGGCATTTTTTCCTTCACGCGCGAAATGGAAAAATCCTGCAACCCGCCGGCCACAAAATTCTTAATCTCATTGAACCGCACATCGGGAACCACAAAGTCAGGATTAGCATTATAAAAATCCAAAAGCGGTTGCTGATATTTCGAAAACCGGAAAAAATAATTTTCTTCTTCAATGGTTTCAACATCCTTGTTGGGATGGATCGGGCACCGGCCATTCACCAGCTGGGAATCGGTAACTTCCAATTCACAGCCAACGCAATACTTCGCTTTGTAAACTTTTTTATAAATATCGCCGTTGGCATCGCACCGTTTCCAAAATTCCTGCGCCGCCGCGATATGATGCGCGTCGGTCGTGCGGATAAAATTATCAAACGACAAATCCAATTTTTCTTTTAACGCTTTGAAATGTTCCGCGGACTCATCGCAATACTCTTGGGGCGTTTTACCCAGTTCCGCCGCCTTTTGAAAAATCTTCAACCCGTGTTCATCAGTCCCGGTATTGAAAAACACCTCCGCCCCGCGCGATCTTTGCCAGCGCGCCAAAACATCCGCCTGGATAATCTCCAACGCAAACCCGATATGCGGCTTGGCGTTCACATAAGGCAGGGTGGTAGTGATATAGAATTTTGAACTCATAACTTTCAATTTTCAATTTCTAATTTTCAATGAATTTTCAATAAATCAATTTTCAAACAAATTCGGCTGGTTCAAATTAGCAAATTTATTGTTTGCCTTCAAGAACCGCGACAAATTCGCCTTTCAGGGGGTCTTTTTTTATTTTGGCGGTCACTTCAGAGATCGCGCCGCGATAGACAGTCTCAAACGCCTTGGTAAGCTCGCGGCAAACGACAATACGGCGGGTTTTATCATGATTCAATTCGTCAATTTCGGCAAGAGTTTTCAAAATCCGGAAATTTGATTCGTAAAACACCGCGGTAAATTCGCAAGACAGCAAGTCTTGGAAATATTTTTTACGCTTGTTTTTCGCCGGCGGGAAACCCAAGAAAACAAATCTGTCGGCGGGAAATCCGCAAACGCTTAGCGCCGCCGCGGCGGCGCTGGCTCCGGGGACGGGGATGATTTTTATTCCATCGCCAAATTTTTCAACCGCCGCGGAAACCAACCGGTTTCCCGGATCGCAAATCCCGGGAGTGCCGGCATCGGAAACCAGCGCCAGATTTTTGCCCTCCCCCAGTAAATCAAGGATATAATCCGCTTTTCGCAAAGTGGAATGCTGGTGATAGCTTTCCAGCGGTTTTTGAACGCCAAAGCGCGCCAAAAGTTTTTGCGCCACGCGCGTATCTTCGCACAATATCAAATCCGCGCTTTCCAGAACTTTGATCGCGCGCGCGGTAATGTCGTCCAGATTGCCGATGGGAGTGGCAACAATATGCAAAGTTCCCGCCATATCATGTTTCGCATTTCAAATTTCGCCGATGTTTGACCAGATAATCTCCGACAAAATCGTAGACGATGCCGAACAGCGGAATCGCCAGAATCGCCCCCGCCAAACCCCACAGCGCTTCGCCAACCAGCAAGGAAATCAGGACCAAAATCGCCGGAAACGCAATGAATTTTTGCGACAGCAACGGTAGGACCAAATTGTTTTCCAATTGCTGGATCACCGTGAAAATCGCCACCAGCAAAACCGCTTTTTGCCAGGAATCAATCAGCGCCACCATCGCGATCACCGCGCCCGTCGCAATCGGGCCGATAAACGGCACAATGTCGGCGATGCCTGCGAAAAATCCCAAAAATATCGGGTAACGCACGTCCAGCGCCCAGCACACCAGCCAGGTTAAAAATCCCACCGCGGCCATTCCCGCCAAGCGCACCGCAAACCAGCCCGAAATTTTCGCTTGGGCTTTTTGCCACCATTCAAGCGCGGTTTTTTCGTGCTTTTCGGCCGCCAGCATCACGATGCATTTTTTGATGCCCCGGTTTTCCAGCGAAAAGAAAACCGCGGCGGTGATCACAATAACCATCGTGAAGATGCCGTCAAAAACCGCCGCCAGCGAACCGACAATGGAAGACGAAGCGGCCACCAGCCAATCGCGTACCGCCGCCACGAACGCATCCATACTCTGGAAAACGGCAAACCCCAGCCCGGACAAAAACGGGGCCAGTTTTTCAAAATACATCGGGAAAAGCTGTCCCAATTGCTGGGTTTCGGCAATAAAAAACGGCGCCACCAGATAAATGCCGGCCCCCAAAGAACCGAAGATTGAAAAATAGACCAAAAAGACCGCCGCCGGACGGGAAATTTTGGCCCTTTCCAAAAAATCAACCGCCGGATTGAAAAGCGCGGAGATAATCAGTCCGGAAAAAGCCATCACCAACACATCCCGCGACAAATAAATTCCCCAGCCAAGCGCCAGCGCCACGCCAATTTTTGCCAGCGAGCCCCATGAAATGTCAAAAACGGTTTTTCGTTTTATTGAAAACATTTTGTTTTGATTTTAATTTCCGCTTCTAAAACGGATTATAGCGCGTTTTCCAATAATTTTTCAAAGCGTTGGCGATTGTCGTCGGGGCCGATAACCGCCAAATTGAGTTTTTCGGGGGCAAAGATGTCTCTTGCCGCCGCTTGGATGTCTTCGGCGGACACCCGGTCAATCTCTTCATAAATTTCCTCGGGTTCCGATATCCTTCCTTCCAATAATTCCTGCTCGCCGTAAAACAATCCTTTGGCGTGGGACGATTCCAAAACAATGGAATTTTTGCCGATGTAATGGTCTTTGGCTTTGCGCAATTCCCGCGGTGAGACTTTTCCGTCGCGGATTTTTATGAATTCATTCAAAATCACTTTAATCCCTTCGTCAAGACGGGCGCTGTCCAAATTCGCCGCTGCCGCCAGCGAACCGACATCCGGGTCCGTTGACAATTCGGTGTGCACATCATAAACCAATCCGCGCTTGAATCTCACCTCCTCCATCAGGCGGGAAGAAAACATTCCGCCCAAAACGGTTTCCAACAATTCCAACGCGCGGCGGCGCGGATAATTGTAATTGAACGCCCGCACCCCCAGCGCGATCTGAGTTTGGTTGGTGTCTTTTTTATAGATCAAAACTTGCGGCATTTTCTGCTTTTCCGCCACAACGGATTTTTTGGCCGGATCTTTGGCGGCAAACCGCCCGAAATATTTTTCGGCCAACTTTTTACCTTCCTTTTCATCAAAATTGCCGGAAATGCAAATGACCGTGTTTTGAGCCGCGTAATTTTTGTCCCGATATTCCAAGAGTTGCCGGCGGGAGATACCTTTTACCGTTTCAATCGTACCGGCAATATCCCACCCTGCCGGCTGGTCGCCGTAGAGCGCCTGGTTCCAAACCGTCCAGATATGGCGCATCGGATGATCATAGAACATCTTCAATTCTTCAATGATCGTTCCCCGCTCTTTTTCAATTTCTCCAGGCGGTAAAACCGAGTTCAGGAAAATATCGGCGACCAAATCAAAGGCCGCGGCGAATTTTGAAGATTGCACTTTGAGGTAATAGCCGGTCATTTCCTGCGAAGTGAAAGCGTTGGCAATGCCGCCCAAACCGTCAATCTCCGAAAAAATTGCCATTTCCGACGGGCGCTTGGCCGTGCCTTTGAATTGCAAATGCTCCAAAAAATGGGAAACCCCCGAAATTTCTTTGGTCTCGTATTTTGAACCGATGCCGACCAGCGCCGTCACCGCCACCGTGCCGGTGTTCTGCGAATTCGCCATCAACAATCTGACTCCGTTATCCAATGTGATTTTTTTGTGCATATTGCCATTACAAATTATTTTTCAAAGGCGCCGGCAACCCAGTCAAACTCGCCTTGCCAATTGCGGGTCGGACAGCTCCACCCGGGGCTGGCCGGATGCGGCCGGCCGCTGGTTTCCATATCGCTGATTCCCAAAACAAAAAATGCCCCTCTGGCCGCGTCGCACCCGGCATATCCGGCGCTGTAACGATGATAATGATAGCCGTAACATCCCGTGCCGGACCCGCCTTTGGGGTCCGTCGGCACTTGTTTTAACAATCCCGCCGTTGCCAACGCGCCGATTAAAGGCATTGTTATTGCCGTCGTTGCACGGCCCCTGATCCCAGCCGTCACAGCAAGCGTCCGACGAAATTAAAGGAAACGCCCCATATTGCACATTATACATTTGCAGTGCCATCACGATCTGCCGCATATCGCTTAATCGCCGCGCATCTCTTGCCTTTTCCCGCGCCCCCGTCATCGCCACCAGCACCATCCCCGACAGCGTGCCGATAATGGCGATCACCACCAGCAGCTCAATCAGGGTGAAGCCGGTTTTACCTGATTTATCATTGATCATTGATAATTTATCAGTTGTTAGCCGCAATTTATCGCTTATCGTTTATCTCAAAATTACTCCGGGATCATTTCTCCGGAAATATCGTAATTGCTCGGCTGGTTTTTGGCATTTTGGCCGTAGAAATAATATCCCCAGAATGCCGCCGTCAATATGAATCCCGCAACAACGATGATTATCTGAATCTTTTTCTTTCTCTCCTCCTTGCCAATATCCGGCGGCGCGACAACGCCGGAAGGCAACGGAGTTTTGGCCGAATAATCGCTAAAGTCAATGTCTTTGTTTTGCTCCGTCTCCATATTTTTTGAAATTATTTTTGCACCATCCCGACGGTGAGGGTGCCGGAATAATTGTAAGTACCGTTAATACATTTCACCCCCGGCGACACCACGCTTCCTGTTTTTTCCAGCCGGGTAACCAGCATATACCAATGGCGGGAAGACGCGGCATCAGGACAATAAGTTCCCGTGCCCGCATAATGACTGTAAGTATACGTTCCCGCCGTGGTCGCATGCGTGGCCGGACTCGTCACCGTATTGATCGGATCGCTGGGCAGCTGTTTCATATAAGGCGCCAGCGGCGTCGCCAGCGCCGCCCAGGCGGTCGCATTATTACTGCTTCTCCACCCGGTTGCATTGGGATAGATCGCGTTCTCCGCATAATATAATTCCAGCGCTTTGCGGATTTGATAAATATCGCTCACCCGCCGCGCGTCCCTTGCCCTTTCCCGTGCCCCCGTCATCGCCACCAGCACCATCCCCGACAGCACGCCGATGATGGCGATCACCACCAACAGTTCAATCAGGGTGAAGCCGGTTTTGCCTGATTTTAATTTCGCAAAAAACTTTGCCATCACTCTTTGTGGCAATAGCCCGTTGAAGATAATTTGCAAAATATGTTCCGGATTTTGAAATCAAATTCTTTTCTCATATTTATTTCTAAACAACGGGAATGCCGCAGTCTTAACAAAAACAAGGGGGACTTGCCAAATTTAAGCACCGCATGCATTTTGCCGTTAGCAGTTTCTTCGGTATAATCCTTGTCCATAAACATAAACATCATCGACGGATACAGAAAATATTACATTTCCCTATTTGCAAACAAACCGGCTGTCGTGCGATAAAATTGCTACATATGCTCCGCTGGATTCTTTCCAATACCCCAAAGTGGGACCGTCAGGATAACAAAAATACCTATAGGCATGCGATCCCGCCGGGACACCGTCTCCAGTCATATCATTGACCGGATCAACAACTTTTGGCAGATACCCGCTATTGGCAAGGAATGTCATAAAACCGCCTTGCGAGCTATAGTCCCAACCACCCGCGTTGGATTCGCTATATGCCCCCGCCCCCGTACAAACCGATCCAGTTGTTTTGGGCAGGCATTCATATTCATTATAAAATAAACTCACCGCTTTCAGTATTTGCACCATATCAGCCGCCCGCCGCGCGTCCCTTGCTTTTTCCCGCACCCCCGTCATCGCCACCAGCACCATCCCCGACAGCGTGCCGATGATGGCAATCACCACCAGCAGTTCAATCAGGGTAAAGCCGTTTTTGTCCGATTTTAGCTTGGTAAAAAACTCAAACATCCGCCTTCGCCCCGCGATTATGCAAAACCCGGACTCGCCGAATCCGATTTCCCGCGGCGCAAATTAAAATTTTCCCCTTCCCGCAAAGGTCTAACCATCACATTGACACCACTATTTCCGACAGCGTGTTTGTGTTTTGCACATACATCCATTGGTATAACCCGTTTCCCAATGTGATTTTCTGATACACCATTTTTATTACGCCTTAATTATCGTTTTTTCTTCATCAAAACTTGCGCTAGACGCTTCAAGCAAGAGCCCAAGTTGCTTTCCTTTTTGCTTTTCCATTTTAATCCGTTCCAATGAATCCTTATAATAATTCCCATTGATTTCAAAACCGACAAAATTTCTGTTATTTCTAACGCTTGCCACCGCAGTCGTTCCGCTCCCCATAAATGGATCCAGCACCAATCCGCCAACGGGACAGCTGGCCTTGATTATTCTTTCAATGATAAAAAGTGGTTTTTGCGTCGGATGATTGCGCCTTTCCGGATCTTGCTTGTGTATCCGGCTATAACTCCATAAGTCCTTTGGATTATATCCCATTTCAAGCCATTTTTTTCCCACAAATATACTGCGAGTTCTCGCTTTTTTTGTTGCTTCGTCATAGGGAACTCTGATTGAATCCAAATCAAAATAATAATCGTCGTTTTTCACAAAAAACCCAATACTGTCATAAACCGAAGAATATTTTCTCGTGGAACCGCCCATACTCGGGACATGGCGATCCCAAATAATTTCATTTACCATCCGCATTTTTTTCTTGAAATAAGAAAAAATTTCCGGCGTGTATTGCCAGCTTAAAAAAACATACAAGCTACCATTTTCTTTTAATTTGCCATAAACCAAATCAAACCAGCGAAACATCCATTCCAAATAATCCGACGAAGACAACCTGTCGGAATCGTTGCCATAGTCCTTCCCCAAGCAATAAGGCGGATCAGCGACAATCAAATCAACAGAACCATCGACGATTTTATCTATTCCCAAAAGAGCATCCTCATTAAAAATTTTATTAGTAATATCGGTTTTCATTTTAAAATAATGCTTTTTGAGTTTTTCTTTAACAGTTTCAAGAAATCTTTTCGGCTCCTTATTTCCATTTTGTGATTATACTTCGCCTGTATTTTATCATTGCGAGGATTAACATAAATCGGCAAAAATTGCGCTGAAAAAATTTCCAAATAATTTGGGTCAAAAAATATTGAATTTTCTTTAAAACTGACGCCGACGCACGCAAACACCAAATCATAATCAGGGTTTGCCGAATATTGAAAATACAATTTCTCTACCGCGGAAATATCATTTTTATTTTCCTTGCCGCCAATATTATGAATTTTAACATTAACAAAATATTTTTGCCCGCTTTTTGATATCACGCAATCATGCAAACAAGTATCCGGCATATCAAAGCTGACTTCGTCCAGACCCAATTCATCTTTTCTAAACTTCGCCTGCTGAACAATCACTTGTTCTACAATCCAACTCACTGAACGGGTGTGCGGTTTCAACCCATACGGCAGAACGGTTTTATCGGCAATATCAAATTTGGGAAGCAATGTAATAATTCGGGCAAAAACTATTCGCAAAAAATCTATTTTGGCCAAAATTTTATTGGTCTCTTCCATAAAATTAATTTCCCAAATTATCACGCAAATAATTTTCCAAATCAGCGATTTTTATTCTAATTTGCGCCATGGTATCGCGGTCGCGCACGGTAACCTCGCCGTTTTCCAGCGAATCAAAATCCACGGTAATGCAATAGGGCGTGCCAATTTCGTCCTGACGACGATAGCGCTTGCCGATGTTGCCCGAATCGTCAAATTCGCACATAAATTCGGGTTTTAACGCATTATAAACCTCGCGCGCCTTGGCAACAAGTTCGGATTTGTTTTTCAACAAGGGAAAGATTGCGGCTTTTATCGGGCTCAGCCGCTTATCAAATTTAAGCACCGTGCGCGTTTCGCCGTTGACGGTTTCTTCGGCGTAGGCCTTGTCCATAAACATAAAAAACAACCGGTTCAAGCCCACGGATGTTTCCATAATGTGCGGAATGAATTTTCCGCCGCTCTGCGGATCGGCATACGTTAAATCCTGACCGGAAAATTTGGAGTGCTGGCTCAAATCCCAGTCGCCGCGCGCGTGAATACCTTCCACTTCTTTGTAGCCGCCCAACGCATTAAAGTTATATTCAATATCATAGGCCTCAGAAGCGTAGTGCGCCAATTTTTCGTGCCGGTACCAGCGGATGTCGCTTTCGCTCATACCATATTCCAAATACCATTCCCAGCGAACTTTTTTCCATTCCTCATATTTTTCTTTCATCATTGAAGGATGCAGGAAATACTGCATTTCCATCTGCTCAAACTCCCGCGTGCGAAAAATGAATTGCCGCGCGACAATCTCATTGCGGAACGCTTTGCCCACTTGGGCAATGCCGAAGGGCAATTTCACCCGCGCGGTATCCAGCGTGTTTTTGTATTCCAAGTAGATGCCGCCGCAAGTTTCGGGCCGCAGATAGACCACGTTCTCTTCGCTTAACGCATCCGTGGGCGAACCCAGATTAGACTTGACCATCAGTGAAAACCTCTTGGCGGAGGTCAATTCGATTGAGCCGCAATTGGCGCACTTTAATTTTTTCAATTCTCTCAATTTGTCAAGTTCGGCATTGATAAATTCCAGCGGCTGTTTGTCCGCCGACACACCGAACTGCTCCAGAATGTGGTCGGCGCGCCAGCGTGATTTGCATTTTTTGCAGTCCACCTGCGGGTCGTCAAAGCTGTCCACATGGCCGGACGCCTTCCAAGTTACGGGATGCATAAAAATCGCGCTGTCCAGACCGACAACATCGTCGCGCAACTGCACCATATGCCGCCACCACGCGTCGCGAATATTGTTTTTCAGCAGTGTTCCGTAATGGCCGTAATCGTAAACCGCGGCAAAGCCGCCGTAAATCTCCGATGACGGAAAAACAAACCCCCGCCTCTTGGCCAACGAAATGATATTTTGCAAATAATCCACGTTTCAAATGAAAATTTAAAATATCAAAATGAAAAATTAAGGTAATTTTAAATATAGACTTGCACACGCAATTTACACGAGAGACAGACCTCTTGCTTTGCGCCTATTTTGGATTAAGCGTGTGAGCCAATTTAAATTTAAAATTGTCATTTTGATTTTTGATTTTTCAATTTTTAATTTGGTTTGGGTTGGACGATACCGCTGTTTTCGGTCAATATCGGGTCGGAAAGCGATGCGGTATCCAGCGCCGGCGACACCGATTCCAGCGAGGCCTCCGTCCATTCGTCGCCGCCCTTGATCACCGCCTGGCCAATAATCCCGGCCGTGCCGCCGATTTGCGAATTCATCGGCGACACCGCGATCTGGAAAGAAACATTCAACGGACTGGAAACCAGCCCCTGCCCGGCAGCCATATCTCCGATGTTCCAAACGATTTCACGGGTAGCTTCGTTATAAGTCAAGCCGGCGGTCTGGATCTCGGGAAAAATCTTGCCGGAGACAAATTGCGCTTCCGGCGGCAAAATCGCGCGGACGACCGCTGCCTTAACATTTGAGTAATAATTTTTGGCCTGCCATGTGACGGTGTAGGTGGTCGCCATTCCCGCCTGCGGCGGCAGAGGCCCGGTGTTGCCAAAAATTTCATCGTTGTAGAAAGCCTTCTGCGCCAATTCCAATTTTGAACTGATCTTGGTGGCAAAATCCTCCCGCGCCGGCCCAATCATCACCTTATTGGCCAACTCCGGACGGTTCAAGCGGCTCATATCGTCTTTTAGCTTGATCCAGAACTCAACCTTGCCTTCGTTTGCCATCGGCAGGTAGGCCAGTTGAGAATTCTGTTTCCAATCAAACACCAGCGAATTGTCTCCCGGGCGGAAACTGCCGGTCTCGGATTTGATCGTGGTCAAGTCAAACAAATCACCCTCAAGACTATCCACCAAAACCAGATTGTAAAGCTCTTTGTCGCTGACGTTTTTATAATAAACTTCATAGTGCAGCCACTCGCCGGGTTTGGCGGTATAATTGGCGTCGCCGTTGATTGTTTGACGCAACGCCACCGTGGGTTTGACGATCCGGGCGCCCTTTTCAATCTCCCGCAACTGCATATACTGTCCGTCTTTCCACATCCCGATGCGGGCGCGGAAAACCTTGCCCTCGTCCAGCGATCCGGAAAGCTGTCCGACAATGTCAATCGTGCCGGATTGGTTTTTGTTCAAAACCGGGATCACCCATTCGTTTTTGTCAAATGATTTCGGCGAGGATTGCGAAAAAGAATAACCGGCGGGATAATCCAAGCTCACGCGCAAATCGGTGAGCAGCCAGTCAACGTTGGAAAAATAATTTATCTTCAAATGGAAACTCTTATCCGCCTCCACGGTGGAAGAAAGATCCATTTCCAAGTCCAGCGGCGCTTCTTTCATAATCGTGGTAAAGGTAGTGGACGATTCATAGCGAGCGCTCAAATTTTTGGGCTGATAGGAAACCGACGCCTTGGCGATTTTGGCTTCGCCAGCCTTTCCTGCCACGCGGAATTTGAAAGTATAGCTCTTTTCTTCTCCGGGATAGATCGCGCCGCCCAATTTTTCGGCGTCAAGCACTTCTTTGGTGAAAATTTTATCGTCTTTGATGGAAAAATCCGGTGCTGTGAACACCAAACTCGGACTTTCCAAACGGAAATCGCCGTTGTTCTTATACTTGACCACATATTCCACCTCCTGCCCCAGCGCCGCTTCGCGCGGTCCGAAAATTTCCAATTTCAATTCTTCCTTGGAATAGATGTTTTTGCGCCAAAAGCCGTAACCCACGGCCGCCAGCACCAACGCGAAAACGATTAAAACTTTAAAAAATTTGCTCATTGAAAAATGATAAAATTATTTTTTGAACATACCTTCATAAATACCTTTCAAATGCTTTTGCGTGTCTGTATTTCTCATCGCGTGTTGCTGGGAAGAAGAAGCTTTTTCGTAAAGGCGCGTTTTTTCTATTTTACCTTGCCTTAAAAACTCTCTGTCCTTTTTTGCCTGTTCCGGTCGGAAATAATCTCTTCCCGTCGCACTGATAACAAATTTTTTCAAACCATCGGCGGTGCCGATGCCAAGCCTTCTCATTGTCGGAGGATCCGCCTTTATCCGTTCGCCAATATATTGCGCCGCCTTTTTAGCCTCAACGCTTGAATCACCGGAAAAAAGATGCGTCGGCTGGCTGTCTTTTTTATTTGGTTTTGTGTTTTGCTTTGCCGCCGCGCCGGAATCTGTGTTTAACCGTGAATTTTGCGACGTAATGCCGCCCGAAGACGATTGCCGGGGACTGCCGGCAAGCCGCGACGTTGAAGACGGCGAATTCGGCCGGTTTAAAAGTTCATTGCCCGTATCCGCAAAACGGTCCGGAATATTGCCGCCGCCCTTTTTGTCCGAATTTGGACGGCTTCCGAAAAGCAAACCGAAAATTCCCATAATTTTAGAGCGTTGAATAATTGTTGAATTTTGACAATTTAAAAATCGTTTTAGATTAAATTGTTTTCAAATTTGACAATTTTGTCAATTATTCAACGCTCTCAATTTATATTAGACCCACTGCATAAATATTTACGAAATAGGCCTGATTAGACGCCGGTTAAAAAATTTGGAACAGCTTTGCCCAAAAAAGCAAATACAAGAACAAATACAGCCATCCTTGTCCGGAGCTTATTTTGCGCGAAAAACCCGAGACTGTCAACAACGCGGCGGCGGCGGCAAAGAACGGCAGGCCGACTGCGGCGGTGGCGCCGCCGGCCGGCAGAGGCGAAAACATCGCCGCGATGCCGGTGACCAGCAAAACATTCACCGCCGTGCCGGAAAAAACGTTTCCCATCACCAATTCGTAGCGTTTTTTGGCGATAATTTTCAAACTGCTCCAAATTTCCGGCAACGCGGCAACAGCGGCCAAAACCGAAAACGCCAACAGCACGGAACTTATCGCCAGCGATTTCGCAATGCCGGTTAACGCCTCAACGGCAAAAACCGCCGCCAGCGCCAGCAGAACCGCGCCGGCCATCCCCCGCAAAAGCGCCCCGGCGGTGTTTTTGGCGCGGCCGCCGAAGCCCCGGCTAAACCGGGCGCCCACGATTTCAACCAGTCCGCGGCCGGCGGCCAAAAATCCCGGTGCGACGATATCGCGGGGAGTGAACCGGTTAATCCGCCCGCGCGCCGCTAAAAATCCCGCGCACACCAAAAACGCGGCCACCATCAACAATCCCTCCTCAAAAAAAACCGTCCCGTCGGCGGCGGAAAACCACAACATTGCGGCACTCCCCGCCAGCAACGGCGCCTCGGCCTCCGCACACTCGCGGACAATCGGCAAATTTTTCGCCGCCGCGGCGGACGCGCCGGCCACCAGAAAAATATTGGCGACCGACGACCCCAAAACAATCGGCAAGACCAATTCCGGGCGGCCGGACAAAACCGCCGCCAGCGCCAGCGCCAGTTCGGGCAAGGCCGCGCCCACGGCAATCGCGGCAAACCCCGCGGCGGCAGTCTTGCTCAAGAACCGGGAAGCGGCGGCGGAAAACCATTCCGCGCCGATCAACAGCGCCGCCACCGACACGGCAAATATCAATAACCAAATGAAAAGTTCCACGGACAAAATTGAAAATGTAAATATCAAAACGGAAAATGACAATGTAAAATTGCAAAATGTCTAGCTTCCGACATTTTAACATTCTAATCTGTCATCTTGATCTTTGATTTTTCAATTTTACATTTATTAGACCTACTGCGCAAAAATTTGCGCAACGAAATTTCCAGATTTCGCGCGAGCCGAATGAGGAATGAGGAGGCATATTGGCTTAAATATGCCGACGATTGACGAATTCGGCGTAGCCGAAATATGGAAATTGCAGTAGTAAATCTTTGCGCAGTAGGTCTATTGTTAGTTTAACATTTTTTGACGCCCAGCCAAAGAGTCCGGCCGCCGATCTTAATCTCCGCCTGCGCCGCGGACTTAGCCGGCCTCTCGAATTTCAGCCCCGCGGACTTGGTTTCTTTGGCGATCATCGCTTGATTCTTCGCCATCGTTTCACCCAACTCATCGCCGGCTTGGACATAAACGGCGGCCTTGTCCGCCGGGGTCAGCCGGGCGCTTTTGCGCAGTTCTTGTATCTGGCGAATGATTTCGCGAACAGTACCCTCCTCTTTCAGTTCCGGCGTGATGTTCCAGTCAATTTCAACCGGCGCCTTCAGTTCCGAATCAAATTCCACGGCTTTCACGTTCACCTCGCTTGCCAACAATTCCCGCAACTCACCGTTCAATTTCGTTTTATCGCCAACCACCAATTTTGCCAGCGGCTGGCGCACTTTGACACCCCGCTTGGCACGTTCGGCCAAAACCAGCGCCGTGAGTTCGCGTACCCGCGCCATCTGCGTTTCCAGTTTCGTATCAATTGATTTTTTCGCCGCCGCCGGATATGTTTGCAAATGCACCGATTGCGCTTTGGCGAATTTGTTTCCCGAGAGATCTTGCCAAATCTCTTCGGCCAAAAACGGGATAAACGGCGCACAAACTTTGGCAAACTCCGCCAAAACATAGGCGAAGACCTTCGCCGTTTGATTTAATTTTGCCGCACTTTGCGGATGTTGCAGTCGTTTGCGCGAACGGCGCACATACCAAAGCGACAGATCGTCAATGGCAAATCTTTCCGCCGTTCTCGCCGCGCGGGTGATGTTATAAGCGTCAAGGCCGGCGGTGATTTCGCCGATTGCCGAATGCAGGCGCGACACAATCCAGCGGTCAAGCGCGTCAATCGGTACCACCGAGACCGGAGCATTGATTTTCGGCGCGTAGGTTTTTAAAAACATATGGCAGTTCCAAAGAGTAAGCAAAAATTTTTTTCTGGCCAATTCCAAATCCTTTTCCGCGTAAAGCTTGGAGTCGCCGGGGTCATTGACAGTGTAGAAATACCAGCGCACCGCATCGGCGCCGTACTTGTCGGCCATTTCCCGGGGATTGATCACATTGCCTTTTGATTTGGACATTTTTTCGCCCTTTTCGTCCAAAACGTGTCCCATTGACACCACGTTCTTGTAGGGCGCGCCGAATCCCAGCGCCGCGGATACCGCCAACAGGGTGTAGAACCAGCCGCGGGTCTGATCAATCGCCTCACAGATGAAATCCGCGGGAAACAATTCCGGCGGTCGTTTGTCGGACTGCCCTTTTTGGCGGGGCCAAAATTCCTGGGCAAACGGCATTGCCCCCGAATCCAGCCAGCAATCCAAAACTTCCGGCACGCGCGCCATTCTTTGTCCGCAATTCGGGCAAAGCGGCCTGATATTGTCAATATACGGCCGGTGCAGATCAATTTCCATATCATCGCCGAACGGCAATTGTTTGAATTCAATCTCGCGGAACTTGCCGGTCTCAATTTTTTTGATCTTCCCCCGATGGCGGCCGTCTAAAATCTTCGGCGCCGACACACCCTTCAATGTGTGCTCCAATATCGTCAACGGAAGTTCGTGAGAAACAAAAACAATGTTTTTCCCTTCATATTCCTTGTCAATCTCCGCCATCAACTTATACATTCGGTCGCGAATCATCATCAAGCTTTCACCTTTGGGAGGTCTGGCGGCAAGGGGATTTTTTTTCGTTGATATGTAATCCCAAAAATTTTTGGGATCGGCACCGTTGAAAATGCCGACGTTGGCTTCGCGCAACCTTTTGTCATAGATAATTTTGGCGGCGGTGGTTTTGGCGATTATTCGCGCGGTTTCTTTCGTCCGCAACAAATCCGAAGCGACAATCAAATCTATTTTTTCTTTAGCCAGTTTTTTTGCCGAAATTCGGACTTCTTTTTCGCCCTTCGCGGTAAGCGGCAAAGGCGCCGGCTCCGGCCAACAGGAAGCGACTTTTTTAACTTGCCGTTGAGAATGGCCGTGGCGGAAAACAAAATAACGGTTGTTGGAATATTTTTGCCCGAGCAGATCGCCGGCGGATCCGAAAACTTCCCGACGGCCGCAATCGCACTGCCACACCGGCAGGGGCGTGCCCCAATAGCGGTCGCGGGAGATCGCCCAATCTTTCACCTCACGCAACCATTCGCCGAACCGCCCTTCTTTCAGGTGCGCCGGCACCCAGTTGATCTTTTCATTGCTTTTCAACAAATCTTGCCGCAACGATGTCATTTTGATAAACCAGCTTTTTTTGGCGTAGTACAAAAGCGGCGTTTTGCACCGCCAGCAGAACGGATAATCGTGTTCGCAGGGTTCCTGCCGGAACAATAACCGGCGCTCCGCCAAATCTTTGGCGATCAACGGATCGGCGTCTTTGACGAACATTCCCGCCCATCGGGAAACCTCGGGCAGAAATCCGCCGTCTTCGCCGACGTTCAAAATCACGGGAAATTCCGGCTGTTTGCCTTTTGCCCGCCGGCGGTTTTCTTTTTTGATCACTTCCATATCTTCGGCGCCGAACGCCGGCGCAATATGGACAATCCCCGTGCCGTCTTCCGCGGAAACAAAATCCGCGCCAATCGTTTGATAGACGGCAACTTCCTTCCCGCCCTCCGCCGGAAACGGCGGCTGATAGCGCAAACCGATCAAATCCCGGCCGCTCATTTCTTCCGCGATCGTATAATCATCTTGAATAATCGTAAAACGGTTCTTGGCTAAAATTAACGCCTCTCCCGACCCGGCCTTGGGCGCCGCTTTTACATATCTTAATTCCGAATTCACCGCCGCGGCCACGTTGGCCGGCAATGTCCAGGGAGTGGTGGTCCAAACCAGCAATGCGGTATTTTTAAACTCCGGGTCAACAACGGGAAATTTAACATAAACCGAGGGATCTTTCACTTTTTGATAGCCCTGCGCCACCTCGTGGCTGGAAAGCGCCGTGCCGCACCGCGCGCAATAGGGCACTACTTTGTAATCTTGGAACAAAAGCTCTTTCTCCCACGCGCGTTTTAAAATAAACCAGACCGACTCCATGTAACGCAGGTCGTAAGTGACATAGGGATTATCCATATCCAGCCAATAGCCGATGCGCTCGGTAAGCCCGCGCCATACTCCGATCTGCTCAAACACCGAATTCTTGCATTCGCGGTTGAATTTTTCAATACCGTATCGTTCAATCTCTTTCTTATTTTTCAGCCCCAATTTTTTTTCAATTTGCAATTCCACCGGCAAGCCGTGCGTGTCCCAACCGGCCCGCCGGCGCACCCGAAATCCCGCCATTGTTTTGTAGCGGCAAATCATATCCTTAAAAACCCGCGTCTCCACATGGTGAATCCCCGGCTTGGCATTGGCCGTAGGCGGCCCTTCGTAAAATACAAAGTCTTTTTTCCGCTTGGGAGCTCGTTTTACCGACTTTTCAAAAATTTGACCGTCTTTCCAAAATTTGATGATTTGTTCCTCTTTTTTTCTATAATTTTGCTCCATATTGTTTTTTGCCACAATTTTAATGTAGCAAATCTGGCCAATATTTAAAGCCCCGCCCCAGGCAAAAAAATACAGGGGATGAATCCCTGTAATTTTTTGCCCTTGCTCCGAACAAATATCTATTCTGGCAATTCCGCCAAAATATCTTTTCTCAATCCAGCCATTTTTTGTTGGTTCATTGCCAATTCTTTAATTTCTTTCGTTGTTTTGAGAAGTTTGATAAACGATCGGTACCGCTCTCCAAATGCGCATTTCTTGACCATTTGGCCGTAGTACTTCCAATCAAATTCGGGCAAGCGTGCCAAACCCAACTCGTCTTTTCAGCCTTTCGCCGCTCCGCGATGCAACGCCGGGAAACGACCCCGGAAAATGTAAAATCCCGGCAAGCGGGTTCCCGCCGGTGCGAACAAAAAACGGACTCGCGTCCGTTTTTGCTGATCACCAGTTTTTCTTGCGCACGCCGCGCCCGTATCAAGCGCACACCGTTGGCGGATTGGAAACAAAACAACTGGATTGGCATCAGTTTTTTCGGAAACGCTTTGCGCGCGTTGCGCTCCCGCATTCAACGCTCAGGGTTAGGCCGCCGGTTGTTCCGGGGCCGCTACCGGTTGCGCCGGGGTCGCCGGCGGTTCGGTTGGGATTCCTGTCGGGGTGCCGTTTTCGTCGTTAATCATTTTTCCGCAAACAAAAATTTTTGTTTTTCCGCCAAAAACGGGCGCTTTTGGCGCAAAAATTTCAATTTTCGCTGTTTACCCGCCAAAGGCAGGGTGCGCCCTTCGCGCAAAACTCAGCTCTCGCGAGCTGTTCTCATAATAAGTTAATTTCCTGCCGGCTGTCAAGGCAAGCATCCTTTAAAAGGGCTTGAAAAACAAGATGAAATGTGGTACATTGTCAATTATGAATAACGCAAATAAAGAAACGGCGAAGGGCGACAATGCCGGCATCGCCGCAATCAATCCCCCGCGCACCGGGGAAATTATCAAAGGGAAGATTATTTCCCAAGAAAGGTCCGCACTTTATGTGGACTTGGGCGCCGTCGGGACGGGTATCGTCTGCGGCAAAGAGTTCTATGAAGTCAAGGATCGCCTCAAAGACACCAAAGAGGGTGATCCGATTTCGGCCAAAATCGTCAGCCTGGAAAATGAAGACGGTTATATTGAGCTGTCGGTGAGCGGCGCGACGCGCAAACTGGTGTGGGATGAATTGCGCGAAAAGCAGGAAAACCGCAAAGCGGTGCAAATTAAAGTTGCCGGCGCCAATAAGGGCGGCCTGATGGCCAAGGTTTCCGGACTGCCCGCCTTTTTGCCGGTATCCCAGCTGGCCAGCCATCATTATCCCAAGGTTGTTGGCGGCGATCCGGACAAAATCCTCAAAGAATTACAAAAATTCGTCGGCGAAGACCTTTCTGTGCGAATTTTGAACTTAAAGCCGAAAACCGGCGAGATTATTCTTTCGGAAAAAATGGCGGAAATGGAACAGCGCGAAGAGCGGTTGAAAAATTACAATGCCGGCCAGGAGATCGGCGGCACGATTACCGGTATTATGGAATTCGGCATTTTTATCCGCTTTGACAATGACACCGTGGAAGGGCTGATTCCTGCCGCGCAGATTCCCGAAGAACTGAAAAAGAACTTGTCGGAAAATTTTAAGATCGGCGGCAAGCTTTCCGCCCACATTATTGAGATCAGTAACGGCAAGGTATTTTTATCCCTCAAAGACCCTGCCGAACAGAGTCAAACCGCTTAAAACGTTTTGATAAACAGCCCCCTGCTCCGAAACGCCGCGGCGGCGATCGGCATCCGCGCTTTAACTTTGGCTTCCTAACATCCAATGAAAAGTTTCTTGAAAAATTTCGTTTTCGCCATACTGATCCTGGCCGCCGCCGCCGGCTTCTTTTCGCTGTTCTCTCACGAGTCCGAAAAACCGAAGGAAGTTTCCCTCTCGCAGATCGTTGCCGACATCAACCGGGAGAACATCAAAACCATTGCGGTCGCCGGCAATTCCCTGGAAATCGTTTATCAAAACGGCGAAAAAGCGACGGCCAAAAAAGAGGCTGATTCTTCAATCTCCCAGACCCTGGCAAATTTGGGCGCGCAAAATGAAAAGATGGAGCGCGTAGATTTTTCCGCCAAAAACGATGACAGCGTATGGATCTGGCTGGGGCCTCTGCTTTACAGCGTTTTGCCGCTGATCGTCATTTTGTTCGTTTTTGCGATAATTTTCCGCCAAGCAAAAGGCAACGCGATGCAGGCGTTTGACTTCACCAAAGCCAAGACCCGGATTTTGGGTGGCGAAAACCAAAAGGAAAAAACCGGTTTCGGAGACGTTGCCGGACTGAAAGAAGCCAAAGAGGAGCTGACGGAAATCATTGATTTTCTGAAAAACCCGGAAAAATATTTAAAAATGGGCGCCAAGATCCCCCGCGGCGTTTTATTGATGGGGCTCCCCGGCACCGGCAAAACCCTGCTGGCCAAGGCGGTCGCCAGCGAAAGCAATGTGCCGTTTTTTTCCATTTCCGGATCGGAATTCATTGAACTTTTCGTGGGCGTGGGCGCCAGCCGTGTGCGCAGTCTGTTTGAACAGGCGCACAAGGCCAAGCGGGCGATCATTTTTATTGACGAGATTGACTCCATCGGCAAAACCCGCGGCGTGGGAGTCACCGGCGGGCATGAAGAGCGCGAACAAACGTTAAACCAGATTCTGGCGGAAATGGACGGCATTGAGAGCGGCGAAGGAATTATCGTTCTGGGCGCCACCAACCGGCCGGAGCATCTTGATCCGGCGCTGTTGCGTCCCGGCCGATTTGACCGGCGCATTGTTTTGGATTTGCCCGACGCCAACGACCGCGAAGCGATCCTGGCCATTCATTGCCGCAAAAAACCGCTGGCGGCAGACGTCAATTTGCGCGAAGTCGCCCAACGAACCCCCGGATTTTCCGGCGCCGACATCGCCAACGTGGTCAACGAAGCCGCACTGCTGGCGGCAAGGCGGGAAAAAAATCAGATATTCCAGCCGGAATTTTTGGAATCCATTGAAAAAGTCCTGCTCGGACCGGAGAAAAAGAGCCATCTTTTGTCCAAGGATGAAAAGAAGATCGCCGCCTATCACGAATCGGGACACGCGCTGGTCTCTTCAAGTTTGCCCGAATCCGAACCGGTGCGAAAAATCTCCATCATTTCCCGGGGAATGGCCGCCGGCTACACGCTGAAAACCGCCTCCGAAGAAAAAAAATTGCGCACCAAAAACGAATTCATCGCCGAAATCGCCACCTTGCTGGGAGGAATGACCGCGGAAGCGTTGGTCTTCGGCCAGTCGTCCACCGGCGCGTCCAACGATCTGAAAGTGGCTTCCAAAATCGCGCGCAAAATGGTGAAAGAATACGGGATGTCGCCGCTGGGACCGATAGTTTTCGGGCAAAAGGAGGAATTGGCGTTTTTGGGGCAGGAGTTTGAATCCACCCGCAACTATTCCGAAGAGATTGCCGCCAAAATTGACGCCGAAGTGGCAAAAATCATCAAAGAAGGACAGGAAAAGGCGCGGCGGATCCTTTCGGAAAAACGCGACTTGTTGGAAAAAATTGCCGGGCGCCTGATAGAAAAAGAAACTATTGAAAAAGAAGAATATGAAGAGCTCATTGGTATCACCGCGAAAGCGTAGCATAATCTGCTGGCGCTATGCGCGTGTAGCTCAGTCGGTGAGAGCGCGTCTCTTATGACGGTAGTAATTAAAATTCTTTTGGGCGTGTAGCTCAGTCGGTGAGAGCGCGTCTCTTATGACGGTAGTAATTAAAATTCTTTTGGGCGTGTAGCTCAGTCGGTGAGAGCGCGTCTCTTATAAAGACGAGGTTCGGTGGTTCGAGCCCACCCACGCCCACCGCCCAAAATAATTTTAGTTACTACCGGCGGAAACCGTTAATACGGTTTCATAAAGACGAGGTTCGGTGGTTCGAGCCCACCCACGCCCACAAGAACACAATAAATTTCGGGCGATTAGCTCAGTGGTAGAGCGTTTCGTTGACATCGAAAAGGCCACAGGTTCAATCCCTGTATCGCCCACCCGCATTTTCCGCCTTGCAAAAAAACGGTTTTTAGTTTATAGTCCATAGTTGTTAGCGAATCCAATACAAACCGAAATATCATTATGGAAAAGCAAATCAAAAAATTCGCCGCGCAAATCAAGCGCCAAGACATTCCCGACATTAAAACGGGCGATACCGTGCGGGTGCATCAAAAATACACCGACAAGGGCAAGGAAAAGATCCAGATTTTTGAAGGACTGGTGTTGTGCCGCAAACACGGCAAAGAAACGGGAGCGGCCATCACGGTGCGCAAAATCGCTTCCGGCGTGGGCGTGGAAAAGATTTTTCCCGTTCACTCTCCGATGATCGCCAAAATTGAAGTGGTCAAATCCGGAAAAGTGCGGCGGGCAAAAATCTATTACATTCGCGATGCCAAAGGCCGCAAAGCCAGATTAAGACGAGTGGAAAGAAATTTGGGCGCCGATGCCGTTGAAGAAACCGAAAACGCGGAAACGGTGACTGTGCCGGAAGCGGAAGCCAAACCGATCCCGGAAGCGCCGGAAACCAAACCCGAAGAAGCATCCCAAAAGCAAGAAGCATAACCGCTTCTTGCTTTAAAAATAAACTACGCCGGGACAGAGCCGCGAGTTATTCTGGTGGGTAAATAATATGAACCCCAATATCGTTGCGATAAAATGGTCTCCGCAAATCGCTTACGCGGTGGGTTTAATTGTTACCGACGGCAATTTGTCATCAGATGGCAGACATTTTGACTTCACTTCCAAAGATGTTGAATTAGTAAAAATATTCAAGAGATGTTTAAATATCAATAATAAAATCGGTCTTAAATCTGCCGGCAAATCCAACAAAAAATACCACCGAGTCCAATTCGGGAACAGCTGTTTTTATCGCCAATTATTAGACATCGGAATCACGCCGAATAAAACAAAAACGATAGGATTTTTGCAAATTCCAGACGAATTTTTCTTTGATTTTCTACGAGGCCATTTTGATGGAGACGGAAGTTGTTATGGCTATTGGGACAAACGCTGGAAAAGCAGCTTTATGTTTTATATGAAATTTGTTTCCGCCAGCAAAAGCCATATCTATTGGCTTCAGGCAAAAATCAGGGCCACATTAGGTATTAACGGAGCGGTAGGAAAAGCGGGATTTATATACCAATTGAGTTATGCAAAAAAAGAATCGCGGGTATTATCAGCTAAAATGTATTATGGTGGAGAAATACCATGCTTGAAACGTAAATTTGAAAAACTGCAAAAATTATTAGAAATCGACAAAAATCCGGGCGAGTGATGGAATCGGCAGACATCTACGCTTGAGGTGCGTAGGCCGCAAGGCGTGAGGGTTCAAGTCCCTCCTCGCCCACCGGAATAGCGAATGAACAATACTGTCAACTGTTTTGGGGCGATTAGCTCAGTTGGCCGGAGCGACTCGTTTACACCGAGTAGGCCGGGGGTTCGAATCCCTCATCGCCCACTTTTGTTGCTTTATCGTGCCAAAAATGGTATAAAAATGCTGTTGTCCGAGCAGTTTGTTTTTTGTTATTCTCCCGTTTTGCATTTTGTTTCGGATTTCAAGATCGCAATTTCGGATTTTCCTCCGCCAAGGGCGGAGGGCCGGAGGGGTGTTCCGAATGGCAAGGTACCGCTCTCGAAAAGCGGCGGGCGCAAGCCCATGCGAGTTCGACTCTCGCCCCCTCCGCCCGGAATAACGGTAAGCAACGGGCAAATGAGCAAAACGCGCATTTTCTCGTTACTCATTACTCACTAACTAATTTACTATTCCGATGGCTTTCTTTTCAAAAAAACAAAGCGAAGGGGAACCGCAAAATGTTGACGAGATTTTGGCGGAGTTCAAAAAAGTGAAAGACAAATGCCAAAAGCTTGCCGCCAAAGTTGACCGGCTGGAAGAAAAGAACCGGCAAAATATCGGCAAGGTCGGCATCGTCCGGTTCAATCCGTTTGAAGGATTCGGCGGCAACCAAAGCTTTTCCTTGGCGATGCTGAACGAAAACGATTGCGGCGTGGCAATCACCAGCTTATTCTCCCGCGACGGTAACCGCGTCTATGCTAAACCAATCAAAAACGGCGAATCTCAATATGCCCTATCAAAAGAAGAAAAGGAGGCCATCGCGCTCGCGCAAAATAGTTTGAATTTAAAAAATCAAAATGAAAAATGACAATGTAAAATAAAAAATCATCAAATAAAAATTCTGCAAGGAATTCTGCCTCAATTTTACATTTTGAATTTTACATTTTCAATTATCTTCAATGGTTGACAAATCCGATAAAAAATCAATCTCCCGGCCACCGGTCGTGGTGATAATGGGACACGTGGACCACGGCAAAACGTCAATTTTGGACTATATCCGCAAGACCCATGTGGCTGACCGCGAATCCGGCGGCATCACCCAGCATATTGGCGCATCCGTCGCCGAATTCCAAGGAAAAAAGATCACCTTCATTGACACCCCCGGGCACGAGGCGTTTTCACAGATGCGCCGCCGCGGCGCGAAAATCGCCGATATCGCAGTGCTGGTGGTGGCCGCCGAAGAGGGTTGCAAGCCGCAAACCAAGGAAGCCGCGGCGGCCATTAAAAAAGCTGGCCTGCCGGTGATCGTGGCAATGAACAAAACCGATTTGCCGCAAGCCAATGTTGAAAAAGTGAAACGCGATCTGGAAAAAGAGGGGTTGTTGGTGGAGGATTGGGGCGGCGATGTGCCGGCAATCGGCATTTCGGCAAAAACCGGCCAGGGCATTAACGAACTGTTGGAAATGATCTTGCTGGTAGCGGAGATGGAAAACTTGCAGGCGGACTCGGATGCCGCGGCCGCCGGTATTGTCATTGAATCCTCTCTGGATCACCGGCGCGGTCCAAGCGCCGCGATCTTGCTCCAAAAAGGTAGCCTGTCCGCGGGAAAAGTCATTGCCACCGCTTCCGCACTGGGAAAAATAAAATTTCTGGAAGACTCGCGCGGCAATAAAATTGACAAACTGCTCCCCTCCCAGCCGGCCGTTGCGATCGGATTGGACGCCGTGCCGGTAACGGGCGAAGTTTTTCAGGAATTTGAAAGTCTGGATGCCGCCCGAAAATTTGTGATCGGCCGGCAAAAAGAAATCAAAAGCGCCGCGGCAACGGCGGAGACTGTTGAGCTTCAAGAGGGCCAAAAAAATTTGAATCTGATTTTGAAAGCCGATGTTCTGGGATCACTGGAAGTCCTCAAAGAAACCTTGCTCCAAATTCCCCAAAATGAAGTCGTTTTGAATGTTTTGGACGGCGGCGCCGGAGAAATCAGCCTCAACGACATCAAAACCGCGCGCGCGGCGCAGGCCGCGGGGACCACCGCCATCATCGGTTTCCGGGTGAAGATAAATCCCGACGCCAAGGCAATGGCCGAGCGGGAAAAGATTCGCGTGATGAACTTTGAGGTCATCTACGAAGCGGTTGAGTGGGCGCGGGGTTATATGGAAAGGATCCGTACCCCGAAAGTGGAACGCAAAGACTTGGGCAAATTGAAAGTTTTGCTCAGTTTCTGGGCCGACAAGGGCCGCCAGATAGTGGGCGGGAAAGTTGTTGACGGCGAAGTCAAGAGGGGTGTTAAGATTGAAGTCCTCCGCGGCGAAAATCCGGTCGGGCAGGGACGGCTGATCAATCTGCAAAAAAACAAAAAGGACATTCCCGAGGCCCGCAAGGGAGACGAGGTGGGCATTCTTTACGAAGGGCAGGAAAAAATACAGGAGGGCGACCACCTGGTGTTCTATGTCCAAGAAAAAAATATCTAGCATGTCGGAACACCGCATTGAAAAAATAGAATCGCTGATCCATCAAGTTCTGGGAGAGATAATCCAGCGGGAATTCACGCCGCCGGAAGGCGCACTGGTTTCACTCACGCAAATATCGGCAAGTGGCAACCTGCAAGAAGCCAGAGCTTATATCAGCGTCATCCCCGACCGCCTCGGCGGCGCCGTCGTCGGCAATCTGCAGAAAAACGCATGGCGGTTTCAGGAAGAATTGAACAAAAAGTTAAAAATGCGGCCAGTGCCAAAAATCATTTTCGCCGCCGACCGTCAAGCCGCACAGGCCCAAGCGGTGGAAACCATTATGGAACAATTGAAAAAATGATGATTTTGTATTAGGCTCTACTCATCAATCCACCGCCCTTTCATTCATCAGCCACCCCACGGCCGGTTAGCCAAGTAGTAAGGCGACAGTCTGTCATCGCTACGCGAGATCCCGCATAGCGGGACAAAACTGTTATACATGAGTATCTCATTGCGCGAGACCTGCGACTCTCATACGATTATGAAATATTATGTATATATTCTGCTAAGTTTAAAAAACAACGATATTTATATTGGAAGTACGGCGAATTTGCAAAATAGAATAAACTTGCACAATCAAGGAAAAGTAAAATCAACAAAAGCATATAAGCCGTGGAAATTATTAGAATATCGCAAATTCAATTCGCGAGGCGAAGCGATGAAGCAAGAAATGTTTTTAAAAACCCACCAGCAAAAAGAACTCCTAAAAATGAAATACGGCCGGTTAGCCAAGTAGTAAGGCGACAGTCTGCAAAACTGTTATACATGAGTGCGATTCTCATACCGGCCTCCAACAAAATTGAAAATTGAAAAATCAAAATTTAAAATTAAGGTAAAATTCCTTGCGGAATTTTGATTATAATTTTTAATTTTAAATTGTCATTTTGATTTTTCAATTTTACATTTGCAACGCCCGGGTGGTGGAATCGGCATACACGAGGGACTTAAAATCCCTTGGGAGCAATCTCGTGTGGGTTCAAGTCCCACCCCGGGCACAGAAAATTTAAACAACTCGACAGAATCGATTCTTTACTATACCATATATTTGCACTATAAAAGGGCAAATGTATGGCTAAAACAAAAACAATTTCAGACAAGCTGGCGAAAAGAAAATGTGCGGAATGGTTAGAAAAAAATGGATTTAATAATGTAAGATTGGCAAAAAATAGCAACTGTGATTTATTTGGCGATAAAAATAGTAAAGAATATTTTATTGAAGTAAAATATTCTTCAAAAGATGATGGAAATTTTTTCGGCACAGTAATGCTAACCGAAATGTTTCAAGCAATAAGCAATAAAAGCAATTATTTGTTTTTGGTGTGCAGGGGAAAAGACGAAAATATCGCTAATTGGTTTTTTAAACTATTCAATGTAGATGAATTTTTAAAATGTTGCACATTAACCACGCCGATATTTCATTATCATTTATACCCGGCGAAAAACAATAATTTAACCATTCCAAAATTTAAAGAAAGCACAGCAAAAGCATCAGACGAACTGGTTAAAAAAATGTGGGAAGATTTTAAAAAATGGAAAATAAAATCTTAAAAAATTATGAAATACATTTTGACCAAACACGAAACAATCAAAAGAACCGAAAAAATTCAATACGAAATAGAAATCCCAAAAAATATAATATACAAAACGGAATATGCAAATAATCAAGTTGCAGAAAACAATTACCAATCGTACAAAATAATAGATATAGTTAACAGCGAAACAATTGACGATGAGATTGTCGCTCTCAAAATAAAAAGCAATTAAACTCTATTGATAACCAACAAAAAACCCGCGCATTGATCACTGACTCTTGACATTGTATAAAACTATACCTGTGCTACAATAAACCATACACCCTAAATATATGGTTGAAATTATGTGCCAAAAATTAGACGAGCGTGTATATAAAAACGCGGTTTTGTATTTTATTAAATACTGCAACAATCAGTATTTGCATTCCACAAAACTCAACAAACTTCTATATTATTTTGATTTTATCCATTTTCGCGACCACAAAAAATCGGCTACCGGCGACATCTATATTCACCAAGGATACGGTCCCGTTCCCTCTCGCATTGACGAAATACTAACCGCATTAAAAACTGAAAACGCGATTGATACCAAAGTTTTCTCTTATAAAGACGGTGAATCCATTTGTTTTGAATTAAAGGATCAAAAAAAAATGGATGAATCGGCGTTCTCGCCAAACCAAAAAAAAATTTTAAAAAAAATCTGCGATGAATTCGGCGGCTGGCCCACTGAAAAAATTGTCGCCCAAACCCATCTTGAAGCCCCTTGGTTTTATTCAAAACCGTATGAAGTCGTGGACTACGCGTATGCACGCGACATAGATTTTTTCAAACAATGATTTATGTCTTGGGTATACATTGAACGGGAACAATTCGTTCGCATGTGCGACAAAATAAGTATTTCCGAAACAATCCGGACGGCGATAAAACTATGGGCGCCTACCGTTTCAAATAAATACGAAACGCCACGGTCAAAGCTCGTTTACCGATCTCCAAAAAATCGCTATGAAGCTTGGGCGGCGGGAATCCCAAACCCCGATAGCAATAGAGGCAAAAGTGGCGGATATCGCATAATTTATTTTCTTGATCTCGTTGGGCGCACCATTAATCTTGATTTTATTGAAGAACGAAAAAATCTTGGCTTTAAAACAGAAGCCCACAACAGAAAAAACCGATATAATGATTATATACGCATGTTAAAAGAATATTTAAAGGAAATTAACGCTTAATCAAACACGCAACAAAAAAACCGCCCTGACAAATCAGAACGGTTTTTATTTTAAATTATTACTTTTCCAGAACTTCCACATAGGCGTATTTGACGCCGAAATTCTTGGCTTGCTTTGAAAAATTCAGAGGGTCTAACCCTCTGAAAGCCCTCTGTGGAACTACCACACCGGTTTGGGATCGTTCACCCCGCCCTCCTCGCAGCTGTAAACGACAACATCCCTGCCGGCACCGGTTACCCAAAGCCAATAACGACCGGCGTCTAAATTAAGTTGAGCATAATCATTATTATTGAAACGAATCTCTTCGCTCACATTGTCTATTATGCTTTTTTGTTCATCGTATACAGGAGGCATAGATGCCTGTCCGATAATGACAGTCGTAGTTTTTGAAGGCACATAAAATCCTCCCCCAACGGCAAACTGGCGCGGCTTGATATAGACTGTTCCGCCGGAGGTGGTAAATTCGGCGGTTTTGCGATTCATAAGCGAAGGGCTTCCCAACTCCACTTGGCTGGCCGGTTCGCAAGGTAAAGACGACAGGCCGGGAAATGTTTGGGAAGGTGTTGAGAAAAACCATCTGGCAAGGGAATTGCCCGCAAAATAGAACAAGCTTTTGCCGAATATCGCCAAGATTATCAACAAACCAAGAACAAGCAGAATAATTTTTGTTTTTTTGACCATAGGATATTGTTGGTATTTTAACACGACCTAATAGCTCCAGTTCAGTTTGCCATTGTTGGTATTAAACTTGAGCAGTTTTAACCCGGAATAGGTTTTCAGATTGAATTTTCGGTTTTTGTATTCCACGATTCTGGTTTTGTTGTTGGCATATACCGCCGCAACGAACGAGCCGTCTTTTAACCTGGCTTGCTGGAGCAGAAATTTCAAGGTATTGCTTTGGGGAAGATTGGCGGGAATCGGAGGCAATGATTGCAATCCGCTCAGAATTGCCGGAATCTTGGGGGTATATCCATAGAACCAGGCAAAGCCGATCCGGTTTGAGGACAGATTGACGGTGGTGTCGTTGTAGGAAATGCTTTTTAACTGGGCGCGCAATGATTGTTTGCGGTTTTTTTCATTGAAAACAAGCTTGGTGGTATTCCCCGCCTGATCGGTGGCGGCAACGATAGCGTTTTGGTCGGTGATCACGATATTGTCCGGGTCAGTGATATCATCCGTGGCGGTAAATACCAAATCCTTCTTGGTTTGATCAAAGCTGAATGTTAATTCCGGCGGGGTGTTGTCGATAATTACATCTACAATCTGGACTACTTCCTTGCCGGTAATCTGGCTTTTGGCGGTGATACTGATTTCTTCCTGGTTTAATACCGGAATTTCAACAAAGATGCCGCCGGCTTCGTCGGGAGTTCTGGTTTCAAAAGTCATTCCCATATAGTTAATGTCTACCTTTTCGGGTTCCGCGGTTCCGTCGTTGGGAATAAAACCGGTCAGATAAATACCATAACTGGAATTGGCGGTAGGATTGCCCGGATAATTGACGAGGAATTGTTTGGTGAGACCCACTCCATTGGCGGCCTGGCCTTCAATCATAATAGTATGAACTCCGGGGCCGATGTCATCGGGCAAAGTGATATTTGTATCAATAACACCATCGGCATCGGCGATAACCGTTCCCAAATTCTTTGGCGTTGACAGAATTACCGCTTGAATAGTGGAGTGGGAAGCAAATCCGCCAAAAGCAAGGTGCATTGCACTTCCGGGGACCGCATTTATCGGTATTTTAGTGACTGGTTTATTATTTACTGCTTCCCTGAATACCGGCGTATCGGGAGGAGGACAATTGCCGGCCCAATCACTCATATAGACGGCTTTAACATTGCAGGCAATTAGCTCTTGGCCATTGGTATTGGGATGAAGCAAACCCATTGAACGGTCAAAGCGGATTGATTGAGCTTCGTCGGGAGAAGAATCAGCCAGATTGGATTGGATTTTTTCTTTTTGTGTTCTATCCCCCAAGTAACTTACCAATTCATCAAACGCATTATTCATCTTAACCAAACCCACAGCAGCGCACCCCCCATCAATCGGCGGCAAGAAGTACGATTTGAACTGATCATAGCTCTTGAAAAGATCGGCAATCATTGCTCCCGATTGGACATCGCCTTGGTTATCTTTGTTTAACAAGCGATTGGCTTCGGCATTCAAGCGGTCTTCTTTAATGCCGTTGGCAAGCGTATCTTCCGGCTTTGACGGACAAAGAGAGTTATGCCCGAAGATCATCTCGGCATTGATTAATTTCATTCTGGTATTGCCGGCGGCACGCACTGTTTCCGCCGCCGCGGTAATTTTTCCATTAATCTCTTTAATTATTTTGCGAAGATGATCCAAATCTTTCTTGCGGATGCCGCCGCATAATCCGGCGGATCCCAAAGTTTCAGGGTCGGGAATAATGTTGGGATAACTTAATTGCATTATCTTTGCCTGGCTAAATGTTTCCAACAGTTTGTTTTGCGCCCAGACTTCTTTGTCGTAAAGTTGTTTGATTGCTTCTTTGCTTTTTGATTTGTTGATGTTTTCGCAAGTGGCAAAGTTATCGGCAATATATTTAACTCCTTCGTATTGTTTTTCATTTTGATCCAATATTTTGTTTATCAAGCTGGACGTGACGCAATCTTCCACAAGTTCCGCAAACCCGGCGTCATTGCCGCCCATGCCGACGGTGACCAGGTCCACATCGGCGGGAGTCAGGCCGGCGGTGCTCAATTTATCCAGCGCTTGTTGAAGTTGGGAATTAGACGCAATCTGGTCAGAATTCATCTCCCCGACAATTGGAGGTTGGTCCCCAGTTTCAATTTTGGCACCACTGCAAGTCAAGTCAATCAAAACAATATCATCATCGCTCAATTCGGGATGAAATTTATTTTTATTGATCTTGGCATAGTTTTGCAGGGCGCGGTGGCAACCATTACCTTCTCCAGCTAATCTTTCATCTACTAATTCTTTGACATAGGTGTTCTGTTGCGGCACCGCTGTTCCATTATAAATCCGGGAATAGTTATTGCCATTCTCATACGCTTTAGTTAAATAATCATTGGTATCGGCGATGGAATTCCCCGCGCCTTCGCCGGATTGGTAGGAATCACCCAGCGCGACATAGACGAATTTGTCGGTAAAGTTCGGCGCGGAATCAAAGAATTCTTCGGGCGGGGCGACCAAATCAATCGTCAATCGTTTGTCCGCGCGGCAAATCGCCACTTCGTCGGACAGGCGCAAGTCGGCTTCCGACGCGTCAAAAAATTCTTCCGGCGGAGTTGCCAGATCAATCACCTCCCTTGCATCGGCATGGCAAATTGCCGCCTCATCAGGCAAAAGAAACGGCGGATTATCAATGGTAAAGAAATCCGCGGGCGGGGTTGCCAGATCAATCGTAGTCGTTGCGTCCGCATCATTGATCACAATCTCGGGCAACTCCTGCGCCCAAGAATAAGCAAACAAAGATAACGAAACCGGCAAGAATACAAACAACGGTAAGTATCGCTTCATATTCCATTGATTAGATTAAACTAAATTGGCAAATCCTGACAAATTTTGCGGTCGCAAAATTTGTTCGGATTTTAATTATTGCCGCCCCCCCCGCGCCAAATTCGCTAATTGCCGTAGATGAAGACAAACACTCCGTTCGCGCCTTTGTCGCCCTGGTTTTTGCTCATTCTCACAATGTGGCTTTTTTGATCGTTGAATATCTCCGGGGCGTAAACATAGTCGCCGTAGGTAAACCGGGAACATCCGGCGCCGCCGATTGGGTCGCCGCCTTCAATGAATAAATCAATCGCCGACCCCCAGTAGTAGCCACTGCAAGAGGTTCCGACCCCTTCCACGCTCCACGAGAAGCGGCTCAATGTTCCTTTCATCATTGCGGAGAATTCGTTGTGATTGACCGGATTTCCTTCGCTGTCCTGATCGTTGGCCGGGCTGGATTCTTTCACCAATGTCATTTTGGACGATGCCGGCGCGGAGAAATCATGGTATTTGATTTCTCCGGCGGGCGCGGCGCCGAGCTTGGCAATCGCGTCTTCAAGCGCAATTTCCAGCAAAGTATTTTTCAATTCCGCGCCGGGGCGCCAATTCACGATTTTAGCGGCGGGATCGTCTTTCAGCAGATAGGCCGCCAGCCAGCCGTCAACCCCCAGATAAAAGTGAATGTCGGTTTTGTTGTACTGATAATTATAGGGGTCATAGGGCTGATCATCAACAATATATCCTTTGATGCCGATCATATAAGTATCGCCGGACGGTTCGGTGGAATCAAAAAAATCATCCAAAGCGGTGTCAAAGCTTGTTTGGCTGACGCCGGTTAATTTCACATAGGCGGCAATCCCCGCCTGATCTTGCGGAAAGGCCGCTTGCGCGGGAAGTGCGAATAATATACTTAAAAATACCGCGGCGCAGACTGCCGCGAACAAACGCGCAAAAACATTTTCCGTTTGCATATTTTTTTGTTATTTTTAATTATTTTGAATTCGTGTCCGCAAGAGCGTCGCGAAGAGCTTTTTTGAGATCTTCAATTTGCGGTTCTTTTTTTGAGCGATTCTTTTCGGAATCGTTTTTTTGACCGGCAAAACGCACCGGATCGGTCCGCGCCAAATCCGCCAGCGACACGCGGGCAGGCATTGTCGGACGCGGCATCGCAAAAGAGGAGGGCGGAAGAGCGTTTTTGAAGCGGTCGGCGGCGCCGTTTGGCGCCGGCGAACGGCGATCGGCGCCGTTGGCACGGCCGTCATTGCGCTTTTCTTCACCTTGGAGTTTTTTCAGGCAAGGCTTGCAATAAACTTTGCGCCCGGGCTCGGGCTCAAAAATAACTTTGGTTTTCTTGCCGCACATTGAACAGGTAATCTCGTGCATTTTAGGCTGGTCGGAATCGCGGCGTCCCGGCTCAGGCATCGGCGGAACCTTGGCCGCGGCCTCGCTCATCTCGCCGCTCCACTTGGCAATCTTTTCTTCAATGACCTCGCGGCGCACGCCATAGCGTTCGCGCGACACGCGGACAATCTTTTCCTTTTCCGACGGCTCAGCCATCTCCAGCGGCGGCAAAGTTACCGCCGAAAATGGAGCGCTGGTGATGCCGTCAATCATCAGTTTGAGATAAATGTGGTATTTTCCCAGATTGACGAAGTCTTCAATGGTGACTTCGGGCGTAAATTCCGGCTCCAAAAATTCCGCGTCCTCGGCGCCCACGCGAAAAACGATGATCGTCCCCACATTGCCGAAAACCGCGTCTTTCACCCGCGAACTTTTCCCCACCCCCGTCATTTCTTCCAACTGCCCCAGATATTGATTTGCCAAAATCAGCGACAAGCGGTATTTTCTGGCCTCGGAAAGAATGTTGACAAACGAATCCGTGGCAAAATTTTGGAACTCGTCCACATAGCAATAAAAATCCGTTCTTTGTTCTTCGGAAATATTCTGGCGCGACATCGCCGCCAATTGCAGTTTGGTGATCACCATCGCCCCGAAAAGCCGCGATGCATCCTCGCCCACCATTCCCTTGGAAATGTTGACGATCAAAATTTTCTTTTCGTCCATTATCTGGCGCATATCAATGCTGGATTTCACCTGCCCGATGATGTTTCTCATCAGCGGATTGGCGATAAACTGGCCGATTTTGTTTTGGATCGCCGCGGTGGATTCCTGTTCGTATTTTTGGTTGTATTTGGCATATTCGTTCACCCAAAACGCTTTGATGATCGGGTCGGTGACTTTTTCCACTACCCGGGCGCGGTATTCCGGATCGGAAAACATCCGGTTGATACCCAGCAGGGTGGAATTTGGATATTCCAACAGCGCCAAAAGCGTGTTGTTCAAAATATATTCCATCCGGGCGGACCACACGTCGGGCCAAATCTTTTTAAACACCGCCATCAGCCCCGCGGCGATCAGGTTGCGATGTTCGGGATTGGTGATCTCCATCACGTTGAACGCCGTCGGGTAAACCACATCGCCGGGATTGAAATAGATGACGTCGTTGACCCGCCATGAAGGCACGTAATCCAAAAGCTTTTCCGCGGCTTCGCCGTGCGGATCAATAAATGCGACGCCGTTTCCCGCGTGAATGTCCTGAATTGCCATATTTTCCAGCAAGCTGGACTTGCCCATACCGGTTTTCCCCACCAGATACATATGGCGGCGGCGGTCGTCGTTCTTGATGCCGAATTTGGTGCGCTGGTGCCGCCAATTGACTTCCCCGATATAAATGATTTTTTCTTTTTCTCCCATAAATAAATGATGATTAAACGGGCAGATTGGACGGCGCCACGGTTTCGCGCGATTCCGTGCGAGTGATGCCCGGAGAGGGCGCCACCGCCTGCGACGGGAAATGGTAGAGCGACGCCAATTCTTCAACGTTCAAAACGAGGGCCGCGCCTTCATCGCCTTCCCCGGCGCCCCACGGACTGTAATAATTCAAGCGATCGCGATAGGTGCGCAAAAGACGCCGCTTTTTAACAAACGCGCGCCGCGGCGCCAGATCATTGACAAACGGCAATGGCGAAAGTTTGACCTTGGTCAGGGTTTTTCCCCAAACCTCCAAAGAATTCGATTCCGCGCTGGTGAAGTTATTGAAATAATTAAGCATCAGGCGCCAGTTTGAAGGAACCCGGGCATCATTTTGCGCCACGTAAACGTTGCGGATATAGCAGGAGAACAGCGGCTTGGACGCCTTTTTTTCCACCGCCTCCACCAACTCCCGTTCACCCGCGGTAAGGCGAAGCTCGGCCGGAAACATCTCCGGCGCCTTCGGCTCTTCGGCCTTGGGCCCCTCAATGATGAATTCAAGCAATTCCTGCCACAGCGGCCGGCTCTTCCCGGCGGCTTCATCAATCCTTTTGGACAACACATCCCTCTCGTGATGAGATTTTTTGATGAATGCGTTGGCCTTGTCGGTGCCGAAATAAATGGGACTGGCGCTGATCTGGATCCAAATTTGCTCGCCCGGCTTCAATTTTCCCAAACTCTCCATCAATGACGATATCGGATCCACGATCTCTTCGTCTTCGGCATTGGGTTCCACATAGCGCTCGTAGGTCGGCAAGGGATACTGCGGCTTCTTCGCCTCTTTGTAGTCCCAGCCGAAAAGATCCCAATCCCGGTTGGGAATGTCAAACGGCACCGCCCGCGAATAATCCGCCGCCGCTTCAATTTCGGCTTCGGGAAATTGCGAATAAATGGCCGCTTCAATCGCTTCGCGGTATTCGGCAAAACAGCGCACATAAAAATGGATCTTGCCGTCAATGCCGGCGATCTCAAACTTCAAGCTGGTTTGCGGTTCGCCGGTAATGTATTTTTCCCACCAGTCGGGGCCGTTGTAGATCGCGCCGTGCAGGGCCACCATCACCGCCTCCATCGCCTTGATCGGCTTGGGCAGTTCTTTGGGAATTTTTATTTCCAGCAGGAGCGGCTTCCAGATCGTGCCAAACCACAATTCCGTGCGCCACCACATCCAGTAATAATCAAATTTTTTGACCAGCACAAAAAACAGCGGCAACCACCACCAATAAAGGACGATCCTCCACGCAAGATTGATTGTTTGGCCGATTTCGTTAACCACAGGCTATTAAGCAAAAACAAAGCGCTTCGCGCTTTTATTATATATTGAGATAAGCGAAATTGAAAGGAATTACGCTTCCTGAACATTGGCCCGCGGCGAACCGAACTCGCCGCCGGCGGCGCGCCAATAACGCCCCTCGCCGTCCCGGGAAAAATATTTTTTGTTGCTCAAATTCATCAACACCGTGTTTTCCTTGATCTGGCGCTGTTTCATCACGCGGTCAAGAATTTCGCGGCGCGTGAGCGGGCGGTTTTCCTCCCCGAAAATCTTCAATATCACGTCTTTGACATCGCCGGCGACATATCCCCAATCTTTCAGGGCGTATTTGCCGCGGCCGATCAAAACGAAGCGCCGGTCGCGGATCAGTTCGTTGTGCACCGTTTGCACCAGACTGCCTTCAATTTGCCGCGCCACCTCGGTAAAATGCAACGGATTGCCGGTCTTTTTAAAAAGCAGGTATATTTTATCTTTGATGCCCTTGGGATTGACTTCCGGCCATTCGCGCAAACCATATAACCCGTCTTTGTTTTTTTGCACCCGCAGAGATATTCCCAAATAAGATTCGGCGATTGATTTTTTTAACCCGAAAGACGCCGCCAATTCGCGGATTGTCGCCAGAGATTTCTTCTCTTCCAGAAACCGCGCCGCCGACAACGTAAAATTCTTGGCGGCTTGAGCCGACGAATCGTCAACCGCCCAAAAACTCTTGAAGGAATCGTTTTCGGCAAAACGGATGAATTCTCCGCCCAGAACCAGCAAAAAATTCGCATGCGGCCGGAACTCGCCGCCGCCCAATTCTTCCAACAGCGCCGCTTCTTCGCGCACCCCGCCGGCATTCTTCAAATGCCGTCCGAAAACTTGCGGAATCTCTTTATAGCCGGCGATCTTTTTTTTCATTTTTGTCATCGCGGCTTTTTCCACTTGCCGCACCCGTTCGCGGCAAATGCCGTAGCTCTTGCCGATCGCCTCCAGAGTTTCCCGCTGAAAGCCAAGCTCGCCGGTGGTGGCGTATTTTCCGGCTTTAAGCCCAAAACGGCGCTCGATGACTTCGCGTTGTTTGGGGGCGAGCGCCTCCACTAATTCGCTACAAATTTTTTTGTAATTAACGTTTGCCATGGGCCGCTGTCAATCCACAGGTCAAAATCAATTTAACCGATTTTAATATATTACGTGATGTTTCAATTTTTGTCAAACATTTTGCCGGCGCGCCTTGATCTGGCGCCAAAGAACCAGCATTTGCGCGGATAAAAAGACCGAAGAATAGGTTCCCACGGCCACTCCCAAAATCAGCGCCAGCGAAAAATATTTCAAGCTTTCCCCTCCCAAAAAATAAATGGCGAACACCGGCAGAAGCGTGGCCAGCGAAGTGTTTATCTGGCGGGTCAGAGTTTGGTTGATCGCGCGGTTGGCGTTCTCGGAAAAATCCGCCCGCCGGTCGCGCAGTAAATTTTCGCGCACGCGGTCATAGACCACGATCACGTTGTTGATCGCGTATCCCACCACGATTAACAGCGCGGTGATCACCGGAATGGTAATTTGCACGCCCCAAAAAGCTCCCAGCGCGGCGAAAATTCCCAAGGGAATGAGAACATCGTGGCACAGGATCAAAAACGACGCCGCACCGAACTGCCACGCACCGATCTGTCCGGGAACATTGCGAAACGCCACCGCGATATACAAAAGCATCGCCAGCAAGGAAACCAGCACCAACAACGACATTTTGCCGGTGAGTTCTCTGCCCACCATCGGCCCGATTGATTCAAAACTTTTTTCTTCAAATTCCCCGGTCTCTTTTAACGCCGCCAGCAGGGATTCGCGCCGCTGGGCGGACAAATTCTCGGTGCGGATCGCCGCTCCCCTTTCTTCCACGGCATAAACCGACGCGTCGGCCAAACCCAAAGATTCAACCTTTTCGCGAATCGCCCCGGTCTCCGGCCGCGTGTCGTGATATTCAATGATCGTCAGACTGCCGCCGGTGAATTCAATCCCCGGACGCAATCCCCAAACCAGAATCGCACCGGCCGCGGCGGCGATTGCCGCCAAAGTGAAAACAAAGAATATGTTTTTGTGTTTGATAAAAGAAATCATAATAAATTGAAAATGTAAATGTCAAAATGAAAAGTTTTGGTATTGAATTTTTGCTTTGCAAAAATTCTTCTTAAACGGAACTCCTAAATCTTTAATTTTGATTTTTTAATTTTAAATTTTAGAAGAGGGGTTTCCACAGCCAAACCGCTTTTCCCAACCGGGTGCCCGAAAAAATCCTCAAGAACGTTCTGGTCACCACGATCGCCGAATACATTGACAAAAGTATGCCCCAGATCAGAGTGGCGGCAAATCCCTTCACGAAGCTTGTCCCCAGAAAGAACAGGATCAGCGCCACCGCGATCGTGGTGAAGTTGCCGTCGCGAATCGCCGGCCAGGCGCGGACGAAACCTTCCTCAATCGCCGCGGCCAAACCCTTTCCGCCGGCCAACTCTTCTTTCATCCGCGAAAAAATCAGAATGTTGGCGTCAATGGCCATTCCCAAAGAAAGAATAAAGCCGCCGATGCCCGCCAAGCTCATCGTCACCCCCATCAGTTTGAACGCCGCCAGCAAAATCACGCCATAGAGCGCCAGCGCCAGCGATGCCAACAATCCCGGCAAACGATAATAGAAAATCATAAACACCGCAATCGCCAAAAAGCCGATCAGTCCCGCGGCCACGGTCTTGTCCAGCGACACCGCGCCCAGCGTGGGGCCGATCTTTTGCTGGCTGATGGGCTCTCCCAGCGGCACGGGCAAGGCGCCTTCGTTGAATCGTTTCACCAAAGTTTTGGCTTCTTGCGTGCCGGCAATGCCCGTGATCACCGCTTTACCCCCCGAAATTTTCTCGTTCACATTGGGCGCGTATAAATCGCCGTTATCAATTTGGCCGTCGCCATTGGTATCAATAATGGCGAATCCGTCCAGATAGATTGCCAGCGACTTGCCCACGTTGCGCTCGGTAACCTGTTCAAAAATCTTGGCTCCCTCTTGGTCAAACTCCAGTTCCACGACGGGCCGGTTAGTGTTTGGGTCAAAGTCAAACCGCGCGCTCTTGAGATATTTACCGGTAAGCTCGGTGGGCATAAAATACGGATTCTTGAGATTTCCCTGCTCGTCAAAAAGGGTTTCAAGATCCGATATTTGCGCTATTTCTTCGGAAGTTTTACCCTCCATTTCCTTGATTTTGTCCAGAATTTTTTGCGTTTCTTCTTCCGGCCGCAGTTCGGAAAATTCCAGCCAGGGAGTGGCGCCGATCCAGTCAATCGCCTGCTGGACGCTTTCAATGCCGGGAAGCTCCACCGCCAGGCGGTTTTCGCCGATAATCTGAATTTGCGGCTCGGCCACGCCGTAGCTGTTGATGCGCCGCTCAATCAGGTCCTTCACCCCTTCCATCACTTCCGTCCGGTCATCTTCCGCGATTTGATTCAAGTCCGCCTGATATTCAAGGCGCACTCCGCCCTTGACGTCCAATCCCAAGTTAAAGGGCTTTTCCGCCATCGGCGGAATGGTAAACGGCAGTTTGGCATTCACCGCGGTAATTCCCCGATTGACGGCGCCGGGAAAACAAAAAGCCGCCGACACCGCCGACACCGCTAAAATAAACAACAACGCCCACCCTTGATTTTTCTTCATATGCGTTTTGCGTTTCGTGGAGGCAAAACCGAATTTTTGCCTCCCGATGAAATCAATTTAGTTGCCATCAACCTCCTTTTGATACCACAAATCGGCCAAAAAGTAAAGCCGGCCGCGGGTAACCGCTCACTGGGGATGGCGTATTTTTGTATTTTAAGGGTCTATCCCCCGTGTAATCGCGGGGGTTAGACCCTGGCAAAGAATTGCAAGCACAAAATTAAAAGGGTCTAACCCTCGCAGTAACGAGGGATAGACCCTTTTAATTTTAGAGCCAGTGAGCGATTACAATTAATTATTAACAAATTAAAATTACATAGGTGTCACCTATGTAATTTTAATTGATGTCAAAGTAATTAATGCCGGTTTGGAAGCTTTCAATCGCCAGCGCGCAGGTTTTAAACAGCGGGCAAGGAAAATTATCAAGATTATACCAATTCCATGATTCGGATTTTTCCGGTTCCAAAACTTCGGGTTCGCCGTTTTCCCAGTCGGCAACCAATCCGATGTGGACGTAATGCTTGGGCGCATATTCGGTCAAATTGGCCAAAAATTGGAAACGGATGTTTTTTATTTTAATGCCGCACTCTTCGGCGGTTTCGCGGCGCGCACAATCGGCAAAAGATTCCATGTGTTCCAAATGCCCGCCCGGAAACGCAAATTCCCCCGCGCCGTGCGAACCCAGTCTTTTTCCCAACAAAATCTTGCCGCCCTTTAGAACCATCACGCCAATCCCCGCCTTGGGCTTATGTGGTAATTTTTCCATACTATTTTCCGCAGCATTTCTTATATTTCTATGGCTACCCGCAGGGGGATGTAGGAGACTGAGGAGCTTTTGCCCAGTCGAATTTTTCCTGCTTGCGCGTCTGCTGAATCTGCGACCTTCTTCTGATCTCGGACTCGGCAGGCAGGCAAGTGTTTTTATTATGTTTTCAATGACATCTTTAAAACTTCTTTCTGCGAAATGTTGGTATTAAAAACGGAACTCGATTTTTATATTCAGCATATTCTTGGCCGAATCTTGCAACCATTTCTTTTTCCTCAGTAAACCTATAATAAAATAAATGTATAGTAAACCAGATAATACTTAAGACGATAAGGGAAATGGAATTGAAAATACCGCCAAGGCCAATAAGCCAGATTACATCTCCCAATATCATTGGATTCCGACAATAAGCATACGGCCCTTTTATGACTAGTTTTTGAGTTGGCATTTTGGGTGCTGGAGTTCCTTGCCCTATCTTAAATTGTATCCATCTTGACCAGAGCGACAGGAATAATCCGAAGACAATTAGAAGTAAGCCCCCGACATAAATAAAAAGCGGGAACGGTAAAATTTTTAGAAGATTAAAACCAAAAAAGGTATTCATCAATTCTGATACCAGCAAAAGAATCGTGGGCAAAACAAGCAAATGGAAAAACTCTTGTAGGACCAAAAATGATAATTTTTGTTTTGGACTATGTTGTTCCTTTTGCCAATCTACGTACTTTTTAAATTTTTCGTTTGAATTTTCCATATTATTTATTTTCCACAACGCTTCTTGTATTTCTTGCAATCAGTAGTTTATTTTACCATCAACGCGCCGCGCGATTAACGCCGAGGCATTATCGTTTCTCCCTGTTTAACAAAATAAAAACATTATTCATTTTGCTTCATTTTTGCATCGCCAATAATTGTTTTTGCAATTCGGCGATCAATTGAATAATCAATTTGATTAAAAGTTCTTTAATTTCCGCAATTTTTACCAAAATCTCAGCCCGAGTCATTTGTTCTTTAGGTTGAGATTCAATTACACCGTCCCCCGAAGCAATGCACAGACCGCCAAAACTGCAAATTTTGCCACCAGTGCACACACCGCAATTTATCATTTTACCGCAACCATCGCTCCAACTGCCGCATTGGTAATTGCCCAATGAAACGCAAGTCTTTGCCAAGCAATTTTGGATTAGTATGCAAGTTCCATTGGAACAAACTTGATTCGCGGCACATCGGGAGTTAGTATCAACCCAGGCACTGCCGTCAGCATTACAAACCTTGCAACCGCTCACGCTTCCCGCCAAACAAATAATGTTGTCGCCAATGCCAAATAAATAAAAATTCAACGACCGATAGAATCCCGGCTCATCTTTGCCATCGCCATTCCAGTCGCCGGTAACGGGAATATCACCGGCAATCCCAAAGTTAATAATTTTATCCGTTGAAACATTATCCCAAATGCCGTTGCCGTTGTAATCCAGCGCCCAGACGCCATTGCCTTTGTAGTTGCCAATCTCGGTTTTGCCGTCGCCATTCCAGTCGCCGGTAACGGGCTGGTCGGCGGCGCTCCCAAAAGTTAATAATTTATCAATTGTTGCTCCGTCCCAAATGCCGTTGCCGTTGTAATCCAGCGCCCAGACGCCATTGCCTTTGTAGTTGCCAATCTCGGTTTTGCCGTCGCTATTCCAGTCGCCGGTAACGGGCTGGTCGGCGGCGCTCCCAAAAGTTAATAATTTATCAATTGTTGCTCCGTCCCAAATGCCGTTGCCGTTGTAATCCAGCGCCCAGACGCCATTGCCTTTGTAGTTGCCAATCTCGGTTTTGCCGTCGCCATTCCAGTCGCCAACAATCGGCAAATCGCCCGCGCCGCCAAAATTGCTTATTTTAGATTTCATTGATAACAGAAAAAAAACCTGGCTTTCAGTATTGATCGAACCCCCGGTTGGCGATTCCACCCGATTTAAGGCGACAATACAATTCCCAGGCTTAATCTCTATTGAAGAAAACTTTTTATTTGCCAAAACTACAAACGACGCAGTTCCCTGTTCGTCTGCCAATTCCATAACGCCGCCGCCATTCAAATCCAATAACCATAAACCAACCTTATAACCGCCAATCTCATCTTTATTGTCTTTATTCCAGTCGCCGACCACTGGTTGATATTCAAAATACTTAGAATTTTTAAAAGTAAATACCTTGTCCACGGTTGCTCCGTCCCAAATGCCGTTGCCGTTGTAATCCAGCGCCCAGACGCCATTGCCTTTGTAGTTGCCAATCTCGGTTTTGCCG
>Ga0208041_1000353_pt1 | contig 48433 bp, 40 predicted proteins | sample AD_SCU002_MetaG_FD_184453 | JGI IMG/M metagenome (GOLD analysis project Ga0208041, IMG submission 184453) | Active sludge microbial communities of municipal wastewater-treating anaerobic digesters from China - AD_SCU002_MetaG (SPAdes) (version 2) | ecosystem: Engineered > Bioreactor > Anaerobic...
AGCTTCTTCAGATGGAACTAGCACACGAAGGTTACTCAGTCGAAGTTATAACCGACGGGGTAACTGCCTTGAAAAGGCTGGAAAAGGAGTTACCCGATCTTCTAATACTGGACGTGATGCTTCCCGGAGCGAACGGTTTCAGAGTTTTGAACGAAGTGAGGGAGTACATCTCTACAGATCTTCCGATAATCATGCTTACGGCCCGGGGAGAAGTTGAAGACCGTGTGCGCGGCCTTAAAGGTGGAGCCGACGATTATATTCCAAAGCCCTTCGTAATAGAAGAACTACTTGCCAGAATGGAAGCGATATTCAGACGGAGGGGAATTCTTGACAGGGTGAGTTTCCATGAAATAACGATGGATAATAACACCAGGGAGGTAACTGTTGGTGGCAAACCCGTTCAGTTGAGCAAGACAGAATTCGAACTCCTTTTCGCTCTTTTAACGAATGCCGGAATTGTGATGTCGAAGGAGAGACTCCTTGAGAAAGTCTGGGGCAACGAAGAATGGGGAAACCCCAACGTTGTGGAGGTGTATATCAATTACCTGCGCAAAAAGCTCGGACAATCGGGCGAGAGAATCAAGACAGTGAGAGGTTCTGGTTACGTTGTCAGATAAGAGGGTCTTTTCAACTTCAACACAGGTGGCCTTCAACTCCATGGTTTTACTTGTGTTGATTCTATCTGTTTCAGCGCTCTTTATATACAGGGTGTCGGAAAGCGTCTTCATTCGCAATTACTCGGAAGAGATGAGAAAGATCTTCATGGACTCTCCCATGGGGAGGGGCATGAGGATGGGAATAGGCCGCATTATCGGTCGTGGTGGAAATGAGTTCTATGTGAGGATAGAAGGAATAGTGGTGCAAAACCCGACAGGTCTGTCGAACGTACCCGATGTGGAAGGTTACGTGAGGACAAAAATTAACGGGAGTTCTTACCTTTTCTACGGCTTCACCAACGGAAACGAAAAGATCCTGCTTGGCGCGCAGATGGACGATCTGGACTTCTTCCTGCAGAGTCTTTCCACCACACTTGTGCTCTCGATGGTCATCGGAGTAGCGCTGTCCATATTGAGTGGCTATCTCCTCGGGAAGAGGGTTTCAAAGCCGCTGAAAGAGGCAACGTCTCTACTGAAGGAAATAACGCTGGAAGATTTATCCAAAAGGGTTGAGATAGACCCCAGGACTTCAGAGCTTGCAGAGCTTAAAAAAGCCCTAAATACAGCGCTAGATAGGATTGAAGACGGCTATAAAAGGCAGGAACAGTTCTCTTCAGATATCGCCCACGAGATACGCTCGCCTTTGACGTCGATACTCGGCTTTTCCAGAATGATACAGAGATGGGGATCTAAAGATCCGGAGGCTCTTAAAGAAGCCGCTGAAAGGATAACGGCGACCGCAGGCAAGATGCTTACAATAACCGAAGGGCTACTCTTTCTGGCGCGTCCGGTAATTGAAACTAACAGGGAGAGTTTCGACCTCGGGGAGCTCGTTAATGAACTGGTGAAATCCACACCCATACCTGAAAACATAACTGTCGAAATCGATGTTGGGAATGTGAATGTCACGACCGACAGGGCCTTGCTAAAAATAGCGTTGAAGGTGTTGCTCGAGAATGCGATGAAATATGGGAAAGGAAAACCCATAGGCTTTTATTGGACGAAAGGCTTGCTTCAAGTTAGGGATCACGGAGATGGAATCGATGCAGAGAAGATAGATAGAATTTTCGACAGGTTCTACAGGGGCGATTCCTCAAGAAGCGGAGAAGGTCACGGTCTGGGCCTGTCGATCGTCAGAAAGATCTGTGACGCCCTTGATTTGACAATTACTGCGGAAAACAACGAAGACGGAGGGGCTGTCTTTTCTATCGGGAGGTTATTATGAAGGCTCTGTGCTTTATCACAGAATCGACATTGCTTTGGGTTGTTCTCCCTTTGTGGATACTGTCGGGAAGCGCTTCCGGTATCGGAATTTTTTTCGTGGTAGGCCTTGCAATGGTGGTCGTCTCGGTAGCGTTTTCCCTGTATTCTTCGCTGGCCGCTTTCTACTGGGCGGGAAGCCTTCCGGGATTGTTGACTGTTCAGGATCGAACAATCACCAGCGGTCCGTACCGTTTCATCAGACAGCCACTTTATGTAGGATACACTTTCTTTCTGTTGGGTATTGTAATGCTATCGGGGGAGTTTCTTTTTCTTGTGCTCTGGGCAGCTATCAGCTGCTGTCTTCTTTTATACACGGTTTTCAGGGAAAGAAAGCTGGCCGAAAGAGACGAACGATACGCCTCTTACAGAGAAACCGTGCCGTTGCTCCTGCCAAGACGCGGTAAATATATACCCTTCGACTTCACCAGGTGTGTTCCGTGGCTCTTCATCGCAACTTCTCTCGTGGTGAAATTCCTGATACTGATTCTGCTTCCCTCGAAAGTGAAGAACGCACGGGTACTGAGAGAGAGAAAACCCTTCATAATAGCACTTGCGCACCAGACCCACTACGACGGCCCCCTGATATTTTACTCGACCTGGAGGTATTTCAGGTTCGTCGGCACGGCGATCTATGTTGACAGGATGAGACTTTTGAGAAACTTTGGAACGATTCCCGTGAAACGCTACACAATAGATACCACGGCGATAAGACAGATGCTGTCAACAATAAAGGAAGGAATTCCCCTGGGGATAGCGCCCGAGGCGGCTCGTTCCTGGGATGGCAAGTTCTTGAGTGTAAAAAAAGAGATATGGAAACTCTTCAAGATGCTGAAAACCCCCATCGTACCTGTCAAATTCTACGGAATACAAAGACTGTGGCCCCGGTGGGCCGGTATCTTCTCTCCCGGTTTCTCCACAGTGGAGTTCGGTGATCCCGTACAGCCTGACGATCCCGAAATGGAACGCAAAATAAGCGACTTTCTGTCAAAAGAGGACCCCACTTTCGAAAAACCTTACAGAAGTTACAGGCATATCGAAAGACTAATCTGGAGATGCCCTTCGTGCGGCAAGATCGGTTCGATCAAGGGTTTTCACAGTGGTTTCTCCTGCGGCTCCTGCGGAAAGAGCTGGAACAGGCCGTCGGTCAACAAGGTGATAGAACTTCACGAAAAAATCAAGCCTGGAAATATGGGCCTCTCCTTTCCCGTGAGAGACAGGGTCTTTTTCAGGGGTGAGGAAGTAGAGGGATTGATAATGGAAGATTCGGCGACGATAGGAGGTTTTTCACTTCGGTACAGCGACATAAAGAATTCCAGCATCGAGAAAAGCGTTGAACCCGTCTTTGGAACGGCCGACGAAATGGTGATCTTCAAATCCAATAGTAGCGCACTCATGTGGCAGGAGATAATCGATTTCCAGATAAAATTCCGTCTCAAGCGCGATGATTATCATACCGACCTCTGGGGATAGTAATCTCGAACATCTGCTTGCAGTAAGCCGCTTTTGATCTCGAGGCTTCCCTTGCATGTCAGAATCCGTTAACCGGGTAATATGTTAAAATTTTATAAGTAACATCCGGGTGTGCCGTATTTCCGACTTCAGATTAGCTGTTGAACTGTCAGGAGAGCGGCACCTCATGACTGGCGAGTGATTATCTTTGAAATGGCGCAGGGCGGCAAAGGGCTTTTCGCTTATGGAAACCATTATGAATATGTTGCTGACAGCGATAGTTATATCGATCGTGATGGTCATGCTGTCGATAACTTTCAAGATCGGTTTTCAGATCCACAGCCAATTGACAATCGACGAAGAGATCGTCAAATTAAACAGTAACCTTAAGTACATCGTCTCAAGGAACTGGACCGGGCTCGATTTGAGCGAAGGCCTCAACGATGATACAATAACTCTTGAATCGAGATTTCCACTGATTCCCGAAGCCAGCGTGGCAACGATCACTTATCTCGATGGCAAGCTGATATTTATTTACAAGGAAAGTGAAAACACTCTGACCCAAATGGTTGTTGCCGAGCATCTCGATCAGTTCACTTTTTATGACCTCGAGGGACAGTATCTGTATTACCGGGCGGTATTCGAGTACAGGGGAGCCACCAAACAGATCGAAGGGGCGGTGAGGATCTATTAGAAAGGCTTTTTCGACTGCGGAAATTCTTGTAGTGCTTGCCGTGGTAGCAATGCTTATCAGTTCGGGGATCGCCCTCATTCTTCAGTACAGATCCATGTCAGCTACTCTCGAGATCTCCACCAATCTTCATTCGGCCAAGCTGCTGGTGGAAGGTATCGTGAGGAGCGCCAACCGTGTGAGCGAAGAGAACATAATCGATCGAATCGAGCAACTATCTAGTTATCCGGGTTTTCAAGACGTGGAAGTGATTTCGGTAGAGGCGACAAACATCGCGGGTAGCCCCACGAGAAGGATTTTCGAGATCGTCCTCAGGGACAGACGAGTCGGTATAGAGGAGGTGTTTCATGTATTCAGATTCGACCCCTTCGCGGAATAGAGGTTTCGTCCTGGCGGTAACGCTAATTATTATGATCTTCGCCACCACGATGATAGTAGCCGCCAGTATAATCATCCAGCGTACCTCCAGAAGACTCAACGAGTATTCCCTGCTTTCTGACCTGAGAGTGGCTTCTAACAATCTGGTGGAAGGAGCCGCCATGGTTCTGGCCAGAAAATGGAACCAGGACAACTTCAACTCTTCATGGGACGGATTCGAGGATTTCGTACAGTTCGTTTCCTCAAGAGGTGGATATGAGGGCGATCTGTGGTCGGAAGTAATTCAATCCCTCGATTCCGAAAGATGGTGGCTGATCAACGAAGATGAAGACTTCGCTTCTCTGCTCGAGGACGCTTCCTTTTCGGAGCTAACTTCTATGGGGGCGGCTGTTAATCTCACCGGAGGGAAGTATTCGATCGTTTCGTGGGCGGAGAAGGCTGGCGTGAAAAGGTATTCCTACGGTCTGGTACTTGCAGAATCGCTTCTGGAGCATGCGGCTTTGAGATTTGGGGATATTTCCAGAGTTTTCTACGAAGTCACCACGGGCGAGAAGAACAAAGACGATATACTTACGGGGCGGGGCGACGTGATCAACGGACAGGCAATCGTAATTGGAGGAGTCGCCGTGAGCGATTCCAACATAAACCTCGAGCTGGTCTTCCCTTACGGCCTGACTGCAAAAAGCATTACACCAGATGGATCATATACTTACACACAGACGGCCTCCGATTCCGAGCAGTATTTTTCCGATCTCCTTGCCGACCACGAAGACTGGCTGGCGTCACTCTCTCCCGTGGCAACGTACACGGCTCCTTTCAACAATGTAATCACAGCCAGTGAGGAGGGTTTGATCGTTTTCAAACCCAACGATAGTAGTGGCTCACCCTACACCATATATTTTCCCGATGTCGCGGGGAGCGATCACAGGTACCTCACAATAAAGTACAAAAATGATAGCGGAGTATTCACCACAAAAATTTATGCCGGGGACTTCCCGGTGAACATCGCCATTCATGGAAACCTGTTAGTAGGAGACGCGGAAAGCGATCCCCTCAAATTGCATTACATAAACGGACAGTACAACATTACCGTCTATGGCTCGATCACCGTGAATTACCAGCTGATGTACGGCGATTTCGCCGACGAATTCGATGATGCCAGAACACAGGGAGGCAAGGTCAGCAACCAGGAGATCAACACCTGGAGCAAGATCAAGGAGCTGCTTAACGACTTTTCCGAACGCGAGACTGGGGATCATCTCTCCCTTGTAAGTATAGGAGGAGATATAATAAACACTTACGTGATCGGTAACTCCGGCAAAGGTACCCACGCCATAAGGGCTCTGGCGGGTGAGTTTTCTGCCTTCAAGAAGAATGGAACCGGTGGCGCCTTCACCTTCCCCGATCTGGGTACCGTTGTCAAAAACGAAAGAACCAAGCTGGGCCAACTTTTCTTTTTTGGATCCATAACAGGGAACCGTTTCGGCACCGTGGAAGAGATGAACTATCTGGACAACCTTTTTGTGAGCTCCACCAGGGGCATCACGGGAGGAACATTCGGCAAACGTTTGATTTTAGCCGGTTTGAGAGCATGGTAGGAAACGGGATTTGGTCTATACTAATGAATGGTTTCGCGACAATAGTAAACTATTCAGATCTTCGCTATCGCCTTTCCCTCTGACAGCCACAATGAAAAGGTGGGGTCTCCCCCACCGTATCAGATTTGCCACATCAAGTCTTTCGTTCTCTCGTAAAGCTGACGGAAGAGTGCGTAAGATTTTTCGTATATCTCCCGATTGTTCGGATCGGGATTGATCGGTTCTCTGAACTTCACCCACTCTTTTATCCTCTCAGGTCTGTCGATCAACCCCACACCCAGTCCTGCCAGGAATGCATCTCCGAAGGGAGCCTCCACAAGGCTGGATACCTGTCTCATCTTGTAACCAGTGATATCGGCGAAAATTCTGTTCCAGGCCGAGGATTTAGCCACTCCGCCGACTATCCAGCACTCGTCGTTCAGTTTCAGTCCAGCCTTGATTCCCTCCTCGATGTTATGTCGCAGGGCGTACGCCGCTCCCTCCATCAGGGCTTTGTACATATGGGCTTTTGTATGCACGAGTGTAACTCCGAAGAAGACCCCCTTGGCAAAGGGATCCCAGATCGGCGATCTTTCGCCCATGAAGTAAGGGAGCACTATTATTCCGTCGCTTCCGGCAGGTATAGTTTCGACTTCTCTATCCAGAAGCTGGTACGGGGAAATGCCCGTTCTCAAACCCACAGAAGCTTCGCTATCGGCAAATTCATCTTTGAACCATCTGGCGAGCGCCCCAGTGGTGGCAGATCCACCGAAGGAGTATATCCGCTCGGTATCGTGAACCACATACGGAAAATTGACGAGCCCGAAGGGTAGCTCACTGCCGTCGTGAACGGTTCCCCAGCAGGTAGAGGTACCAACCATGGCGACGTGTTCACCCTCTTCAAGCGCCCCGGCCGAAAGCTGTGCCACGGGCGCGTCGATTCCACCGGAAATGACGGGTGTTCCCTCGCGAAGGCCGCAGAGTTTTGAGCTGGCCTGAGTTATCTTTCCAACCATATCACTCGATCTCACGATTCTCTCGGGAAGGTATTCGATTGGTATTCCCAGGGCTCTACACATATCCGAGGACCATGTCAGTTTTCTTATGTCGAAAACACCGCCTATATTCCCTGCCGATGAGTAGTCGATGGCGTTTTCTCCGGTAAGCTGATAGACAACGTAATCTTTCGGAGTCACGAACTTGTATATCTTCTTCCAGATCTCCGGTCTGTTGTCCCTGAGCCACATCATTTTGGTGAAGCCATAGTAGGAATCGACGTAATTGCCGGTTATAGAAAAGATCTCTTCTTTAGGTATGTTATCCTTAACCCAGCCGGTTTGATCCGTCGCACGTCTGTCCATCCATATGAGACAGGGATAAAGCGGTTTCATCTCCCTGTCCACCGGTACACCGGAGCCGCCGTAGAGACCGCTGATCGCCAGAGCGGCGATCTCTTCCTTCGCCACTCCCGATTTTTCTACCACTTCCCCCATCGTTTCGAAGGCAGCCCTCGCCCAGACGTCCGGCCACTGTTCGGCCCAGTTTGAGCCGGGTTTGATGACATCGTACTCTCTCTGTGCCTCGACGAGAACACGACCGCTTTCGTCCACCATAACGCTTTTCGTACCCTGAGTCCCAATATCGCACCCGATCAAATACATATCCTACCACCCTTTCAGATTTCATCGATTTCATGTCTCAACCAAGATTGTACCTCATCTATTCCAGGCTCGCCAGGATCCAGCTCGACGCCCTTCATGTATTTGACGGCCTCATAGATTACAGGCATTATCCTGTCGTGGACGCCGGCCACATGATGAATGTAGGGGCCGCACACCAGTTTCTCTTCGAGCTTTGGCCAGTTCCTGAATTTCGCCCAGACGTACGTTCCCTTGTTGAAAGGCCCATCAGTGCTTTCGGCGTGAGATACGAAAAGCTTGTAATTCGAGAAGTCTCCGTCGAATCTGAGAACGCTGAGTTTACCCCCCTTTATCTCCCATTCCGATACCCCGGGACTGTGGCTGTCGAGTATGAAGTGTTTTCCGATGTACGGTTTTTCCTTCGCGAGCGAAAGCGGGAAAGGCCCGCAATGCCACAGCAGCTCGGCATTGTCGTCGGTCGGATGTCTGATAGTAAGATCGGCCAGAAAGGAAGGTTTTCGATACATGGTGGCCGCCTGGGCCAGTTCCATGCTTATCGCTCCGTGAACGTCGGTTTCGCAGGCAACGGGGATTTTATTATCCGATAGTAGAGAATGGGCAAAACAGGGCATTACGCCATACGCCTTTTGCAGAGCGTTCCAGCATTGAATGGCTATTCCGCTCAATCTCTCTTCGACCGCCCACCTCTCCATCACGATCTTGAGCGTCAACACCTTCTTGAAACTCTCTTCACCCGCACTGGAGTAATCGACTCTGTCCCTTAGTCCGGCCAATTCCCGGTCGAGCTCTTTAGAGTCCAGATATTTTTTCGCCTCTTCCACAATATCTATCAGAGTTGTCGGGATGAGTTCTATGCCGAACTTTTCTAGAAGCTCTCCTTCGTTGTTTATGACGGTCCAGAAGTCTCTCGGCCTGTTGCTTATAACTCCGATTTTCATATTGCGAAAAGCCCTGACCACCGAAGCAGCGGCGAGGAAGTTTTTGAATCCCCTTTCGAAGAGGGGATCATCGACCGAAGAGTTCACTATGTATGTGAAGGGAACACCGAAGCGTCTCAACAACTTGCCCGTCGCAAAAAGGCCGCACTGGGTGTCACGGGTACGACTTCCATCGGGCAGCGGGGCATCATCTCGTGGCCCCCAGAGGAGAAGGGGCACATCGAGTTCTCTGGAGAGCTTGGCAACGGCTTCTTCGGTTCCAAAATTTACATGAGGCGCAAAGATGGCGTCCACTTTGGCCTTTTTGAAATGTTCCGCCACCGCTGGTGAATCCTTGGGATCGTAAATGAGCCCCTCTTCGTTCAGCCAGTCGAGACCGACGTAATCCACATTCCAGGCCTTCAGCTTTTTTTCGATGAGAATTCTTTGTTCATGAGCGTCTTTCTTGCTGAAAACGTTTCTCCTTGTGGGAGCGAACCCGAGTTTTAGCTTTTGATACATCGTTTACCTCCTTTCAACCTCCTGGATGACTCAGTCGGCCGGGCTTGAAAGAATACCTGCCTTAGTTTTCCTCCCATCGAACTCCTTGAGCTTTTACACTCTCAGAGTGTTTTTTCCAGAGTGAACTCGATTACGCTGGCAGACATGGGGGCGAGCCTGAGATTCATCTCCCCGGTTCCCGTGGCCAGTTCATCGTTCACAAGATGTATCCTGTCAGGGTTATCGAAATCGTTCATCTCATCCGGAGCCGAGCCGGTCAGAACATACCGATCGGCCTTTTTCTTCACTTCCAGCCCCGAAAGATCGAGACGTATATCGGCTTCCTTCTGATAATAGTTGATCAGCGCCACGCTGAGTACGCTTCTCCTTTCGTCGTAAGTCGCCGAGCCGTCGATGTAGGGAACATCCTTCAACTGGAAGCTGTTGCGTCCCTCCACGAACGTTCTCGCCTTTATGTCATACCTTTGGGTATCGATATCCATGGCGAGTCTGGTCCGGCCCGTGTGGTTCACGAAGAGATCGAAAGCGTGATAGATCGGAGTAAGAACAATCTCGTCACCTTTCGTCTTTATCATACCCAGGGCGTTAACCATCTGCGCCAGATTGGCCATTTGGACCGTATCGTTCATCCTGTGCATGACGGTGAATATTCCGGCAGCGAAGAGTCCATCCTTCAGCGCGTACGGCTCTTCTATGAGTACCGTTCCCTTCTCGCTTCCCTCCCTTTCCGCACTGATTTTGTACCATATATTCCATTCGTCGAACGAGATCTTCACATGATCCAGGCGAAGATGTTTTATAAGGCTCTCGAGAAGCTTCAATCTCTGCTCGCAGTAATACACCGAAGCCACGGTACCGAAGTAATCGTCCGAACCGTGGTATTCGTGAATCGAGATATAATCGATCAAGTGTCCGGCGTGCTTCAACACAGTCATATCCCAATCGGGGTTGTCGGCTCCCACGGCTATAACTTTTATCGAACGGTCCACCCCCTTCATGAACTGCGTGTACTGCCTCAGCTTTTCGGCATATTCGGCCGCGCTGCAGTGCCCGACCTGCCAGGGGCCGTATACTTCGTTGCCTATTCCCCAGTATTTAACTCTGTAGGGCTCTGAATGTCCGTTTTCTCTCCTCATTTTCGCGTATCTGGTCGGTGTATCGAGGTTACAGTATTCGAGCCAGGCGACGGCCTCATCGAGAGTACCCGTCCCCAGACTCACTGCCAAATAGGGCTCGGCGCCGAGTTCGCGACAGTACTGTATAAACTCATCCGTTCCGAACCTGTTGCTTTCAACCCCACCCCATATATAGTTCAGTAGCTGAGGCCGTTTTTCGACGGGTCCGATACCGTCCTGCCAGTGATAAGCGGAGGCGAAATTGCCACCGGGCCATCTCAAGATGGGACACTTGATCTTTTTAACGGCTTCTATGATATCTATCCTGAATCCCCGCGAGTCGGATTTTGAGGATTTTTCGTTGAAAATTCCGTCGTAGATACATCTACCCAGATGCTCCGTGAAATGCCCGTAGATCATATCATTTATCTTTCCGAGTTTTTCCGGCTTAACCCTGACATATGTCTGCACTGTAATCCCTCCCTGATTGACTAATCGCCATGAGATATTCAAAGACTCCATGTATTCAATCTCAAGACCGTGATCGAATTACCTTCAAAGGTGAATGTGAATCGATTGGAGAAATCCGATAAAACCGTAGTTATAGGTATGATCTTTTCGGGATCGTCGAAAGTGTTTTCGTCGAAGATACTACTGGAAGTAATTACTGTCATTTCCCCTTTACCTGTCAATTTAGTGGTTTCATTTATTTCCACCAGAACCTCTTTATCCCCGGGCCAGGGGTTGACAACCTTTATTATCAAATCTCCGGTTTCATAATCAAAGCTACAGGAGTGATAAAGCGACTTGAACCAGTAGCCTATGACTTCAATATCCTCGTCTGTAAGACTGGAATCGACAATGATATCTCCGAGGTTCCGGTTGAAAACCTTCTGGACATGATAACTGGGGGTTCCATAAACCCTGGTGTTGTCGAACCAGATTAGATCTGGAGTCCACTGCGACCAGCCCGGTCTGTTGAACAGGGGGGCGTAGGCCGCCATAATCACAACGTCGCTATTGCGTTCCAATCCTGTCATCAGTGCCGCTTCTGCCAATGCAGCCTGCAGGGTGTTTCTCCTTCCAGCTTCATGGGCCGCATATTCTCCGAGCATAACCTTTGGACCTTCTCTATCATACTTATCGTACCTTTCTGTATTTCTCAGCATCCATTCTGGCACGGCATAAATATGCTCGTCTAGCATCTCCACCCCGTTTTGACGGGCCCATCTCCAGGCCCTGTTGAACGATGCGCCTTCGTATGAAGGTGGTCCACTGAAAAGTATGACTATCTCGGGATACCTGTCCTTTATGGCTTTCTGAAACAGTGTGAAACGTTCGTGGTATTCATTTCCCCAGTTCTCGTTTCCTATACCTATATATGTAACGTTGAAAGGTTCGGGATGACCGAGCTCAAAGCGTTTCGCACCCCATGGACTTTCCACCGACCCATTGGCGAATTCTATGAAGTCCAGAACATCCTGAATCCACACGTCCATCGTATTCATAGGGCAGTACTCGGCTCCCCGTACCTGGCAAGAAATTCCCGCGTTGAATATCGGCACGGGTTCGGCACCAAGATATTCGGCTAGAAGGAGATACTCAAAAAATCCTATTCCATAGGACTGATGATAGCCCCAAAGATTGTAATTGGCCCTTCTTTCTTCAGCCGAACCGATCGTGTCCTTCCAGCGGTATGAGTTTTCAAGACTGTCGCCTTCTACCAGACAACCGCCGGGAAACCTCAAGAACCCTGGCCTCAACTCCTCGAGCATTTCCAGCAGGTCCGGTCTCATACCGTGCCAATTTTTATCTGGCAGGAGCGAGATCATGTCCAGAGAAATCAATCCGGAACCCTTCACAATCAACGCCAGTCTACCGTATTGACAGTCCTCGGGAACTTCGAGAATCACTGAATATTTCTCCCACAGATCATCGAAGTCTGATCCCAGAACGGCGGCGATAATTGAGTTTCCCTGCTCGTCAATGAGATGGACTTCGATTTCTCCGTTGTATTCATCACCTCGGATCAACGAGGAGAAGGTATAATTCTCGCCCCAGACAAGAGGAATTCCATCGTAACCATTGTTCGCGAGAATCACGCACCCGTCGTCGGATTCTATATCGAAGCTAAGATAATGCGTGTTGTTACCATTGACAGGTCTTTCAGACTTAATCGAAAAGCTCGCCTTGCAGCCTTTATCAAGGATCACAGACCAGCCTTCCATGTGATCGGTATGCTCGAAGGAGCGGTTTCTTACTAGCTCGGCGTAAAGACCGCCGTCAACCGCATGGTTAATATCCTCAAAGAAGATGCCGTAAAGAATGGGGCTTATTGGGCTAAAACTACTGGGGTTAACTGTCATCACATGATCTATGTCAGCCAGAATGGATGCGGGAAAGAACAGCACAGCCATAAAAACGACTATCGAAATCAAGATGCGAGGCTTCATTCATTGCACCTCCTGTTCCTTTCCGATCACGAGAACGAAGTTGTTTTCTCCTTTACTGCTTACATCCAGGGAGAAGGTCTTAGAAAAATCATCAGCAACAACGGTGATTTCGTAATTACCGGCGAAACCTTTGAAAGCGACTTCTCCAGTTGGTACTGCATCGATCTTCAGATATGTTTTCCATTCTCCATGAATCAGGTCCTTCAGTTCGTAGAAAATCGGTTTGATCGACAGGTCATCGCGAAGGAATCCACTTCCTGACTGCCAGGCGCGGTAGAAGTTCCAGTAAGTTATGACTTCTACGGCCGGATGGCTGAAGAAGACTTTGTAGAAGATCTTCGCTATTTCCGCCTGAATCTCTTCGGCCTCGCTTATAGACACTTTGAAGGCATCGATAACTGCGGGAAGAGGGATCTGAAACTCTGAGATATGTATGGGTTTTCCCAGTTGGGCCAGTTCATCTATCGCAAGATAAATGCTCTCAAGCGATCTAAGCTGTTCCTGTAGGTCCTGTGCGGTGAAGATGTGAGCTTCGGCACCTATCGCATCTATCTGTACACCTTCGTCTATCAACTGCCTGGCCCTGGAGATGAAAGCCCTTCTGGTACCGACGTTGACCAGAACGCCGTATTCGTTGAGAACCGTGATTGCATCCGGGTCGGTTTCCTTAACTATTCTGTACGATTGAGCGATATAGTCCGGGCCCAGGGAGTCGAACCAGTTCTGAACGATCGGTTCGTTAACGACATCCCAGTACTGTACAAGATCTTTGAATTCTTCGACTTCTCTAGCCACACGTCTGAAAAGAAGCTCGCCGACCTCCGACCACTGTCCCAGCTTCCCCATTCTTTCCACCCAGCCGGGAACTCCGACACTCGGAGGATTTCCCCAGATGAGTGTGTGGCCTTTAACGGGAATGCCGTTTTCCTTGAGCCACCCGGCGATCTTTTTTGAAGCATCGACAAGGCGTAGCCGCCCTTGGGTGGGTTCATAGTCGGCCCAGTAGAAGGACGGTAGGGTGGCGAAGTTGAAGAGTTCCAAATAGAGTCGCATATACTCCGCGAGGTCTTCCTCCGGTAGAGGCTTGGTTCCAAATCTCCTGCCCCTGTTATAACTCGACTGAGCGTAGGCGTACAGAAGATATTCCGGAGCGTTTCCGAAGTAAAACTCGTGAGAAAGCTGTTTTACAGTCAAAGAAGCATCGCTCACCGACCTTCCCTGACCATCCACGATACTTATTCTGACCGGTATCTTTCTATTGTTTTCTATCCTTTCCTCGAAAAGGCTTATATCGACTTCAGACAAAAGATTACCTCCAAAAACAGGAGCACATACGAACAAGGATATAAAAAGCAGGAAACAGGTCTGTACCGCAATTGCGAGATGTACAGAGCCCTTTTTAGAAGAAGAGCACTCGAATGACATGAGATCTACTCCTTTCCTAGAGATCCCAGAGATATCCCTTTCATCAAGTATCTGTGGAAGACAATGAAGATTATCAGTGATGGTGCAACCGAAAAGAAAGCTCCGGCCATCATCGGACCTATGCCGCGGTAGGGGTCTCCCCAGCCGGCACTGAATCTTATGAGCGCTATCGGAAGCGTAAATTTGTCGGACTTGCTAAGAATCAAAAGCGGCCAAAGAAAACTGTTCCACGAACCCAGGAAGGTCATCAAGCCCAGTACGAGCATCGCCGGTTTAACATAAGGAATCACGATGCTTATAAGGAACCTGAACTTCGAACAGCCGTCCATCCAGGCCGCGTCCTCCAGTTCGCCGGGAATATCAAGCATGTACTGTCTCAAGAGAAAGACGCCAAAAGTCCCTCCAAGCCCCGGCAGAATCAGAGCCAGATAGGAGTTTGTAAGTCCCATTCCCTGAATTATGAAAAAGTGAGGCACCAGGAACAACACTCCGGGGAAGGCAAGCACGGCCACATAGATCCAGAAGATCAGCATACGACCCCTGAATCGCAAACGCGAGAGAGCATAAGCAGCCGGGATAGAGAGTGCCAGCGTTGCCAGTGTGGAACCGACGGCGACGATCACACTGTTCAGAGTAGCCCGGATGAGCGAAAGACCTCCTGAAGGCGCGAAAATGATCTTGTAATTCTCCAGGGTCGGGTTTTTTGGTATCCATTCGGGAGGTGACTGAATTACGGCCACCGCCGTAGACTTCAGTGAAGTAGAAAGCATCCAGAAAATCGGCGCAAACCAAAAAGCTGCAAATGCCCAGAGAAGTACCGTAACAACGACGGCAGCAATGCGCTTGCTGAGCTTCTTCCTGTTTCTGGCAACTGTAGAAGTCATCCTCTCACCCCTCTGTCGAGCGTATCGACTTCGTCACGAGCACGAGCTGTATTATCGCAAAGATAAGCACTATCGCGAAAATATACCATGATATCGACGCAGCCCTTCCGAAATCCTGTCTCTCGAACCCCACCAGGTACAGGTAATAGACCATCGTTCTCGTGGTACCGGCAGGCCCCCCGGCCGATAATATATAAGCCTGGTCGAAAAGCCCGAAAGCGAGAATAACCTGTCGAACTACGTCGAAGAAAAGCACGCTCCTTATCCAGGGCAGGGTAATATACAAAAACCTCTTCCACGGTCCCGCTCCATCCAGTTTAGCCGATTCGTACTGCTCGGGAGGTATCCTCTGCAACGCGCCCATATAGAGCAGAATGCTGAACCCCACTATCCACCAAATGGTCACCAATATTATCACTCCCCAGGCGACCCCGGTGCTTCCAAACCAAGAAACGGCAGCATTGATGAAACCTGCTTTATTCAGGTAGTAATTCGCCAGACCTGAGGGAAAGGAAGCGAATATCCATTTCCACGAGCTGAGAATGCCCACCGATCCGAAGAAGGCCGGTGAGACAAAAGCGATCAACAGCCACAACTGCCCGAACCTTTTTTTATTGAGAATATGGGCGAAGAGTATGGCTACAATTATCGTAAGCGGAACGCTGACTATCGCGAATATCACTGTGTTCTGAACAACGGGCCAGAATCTCGAGTCGTTCCATGTGCGGATGTAATTGCTGGCTCCCACGAAGACATTGTCGTTGAGCAGGCTCCAGTTGAAGAAACTGATTACCATCCCAAAGACCAGGGGAACGGCGACGAACAGAACGAAGAAAACCAGGTGAGGGAGGAGGAACAACCACGACACAACCTCCCTGCGGAAACGTTTACACGACTTCGATTGTGATTGTCTCAACTGCTCCTCCTCCCTTCACCCAACTACAGAAGGCTCATTTTACTCTTGACCAGTAATCGTCGAGAATCTCCTGCACCGCGAATTCAGCTTCTTTCATTCCCTCTTCAGGGGAGATGGAGTGCAGCACGAGTATTTCGTCAAGATATACGGCGATTTCAGCTTCGATTTCCGATATCAACGGGAACATCTGGAACTGCTTTACATATTCCGATTCTTGAGAAACAACGTAAATATGAGGAAGTTTCTCCTTCAGCTCCTGACTCTCCGCGATGGAGATTCTGGCTGGTGTCTGACCGGCCGCGTACCAATCAATCGCGTTGTCCCAGAGGTACTTTATGAAGGTCGTTGCCGCTTGTAGAACCTTCGGGTCTTCAACCATTACCTTCGGCATCGCCAGAACGTGCGAGCCTCCGAAGACTGCCTTGGTCGTACCCAGTTGAGGTGATACCGCATAACCGAAGTCCTTGCCGAGCTGTTGCATCCAGGGCTGGATCGTCCAGATACCCGTTATCAAAACAGAACTATCACCCGACTGGAACGATACGCCGGGATCGGCTACCTGCATCGGGAGAATACCTTTTTCCTGCATCATGAGCATCAATTTGCAGGCCTCGATTCCCGCCTTGGCAAAGGCTGGTTTCTTGAAGTCATCGGTCAGAAGATCGCCACCGTGCTGCCATAGCAGATGGAACCATATCCAGGTCCAGGCGGGATTTTCGTAGTAGGGAGTCAATCCGGCCGGGGTAATTGGAATCAGGGCTTCCATAGCCGCTATGAACTCGTCTCTTGTCTTTGGAGGGTTCTCCGGGTCCAGGCCCACTTTTGCGAAGTTGGCCTTATTGTAGGCCATATAGAAAATCCATATATCCAGTGGGATTCCCACGACTTTACCGTCGATCACTAGTCCCTCGAGAACACCGGGGAAGATATCGTTCACGTCGATCCCGTAATTGTTCAGCCATTCCTCGGGAGTGAAGCCTTTGAAATGCTGCAAATACAAAGGCATGTCGAACTTTCGGATGAACATTATTTCCGGCGCGGTTTTCGACGCGATACCCATCGAAAGCTTGTTCTTCATATCCAGAGACGACTCGACCACTACGTGAACAACCTCGATTCCGGGGTGCGTGGCGTTGAACTTTGCAACGATCTCATCCATGTAAGCCCCGTCCGCTCCGGTGAGCGGTGTCATCATCGTAATAGTTATTCCGAAAGAAAAGCCTACAAAAACGATCAGTGCAAGAGCCAAACACATGAACTTTTTCATTCAGTTTCACCTCCTTGAAAAGGTAATAACCCATTGATCAGAAAAGGATAAATCGATAACATCCATTCTTTCTTTACCACATCACCCCCCATGGAACAAGAAAAATTCTCTGCCGAAAATCAGTTTTTCTATCGTTGTGAAAACAGGATATGACCGGGAGAAATCTGCTGGCTTCGATCGTTATTTTGATATGGACTCAGATAATACTTATATGTACGTACCTTATTGTATTAAGTTCAACTCTTTTCCAGTTTCGATTACTTGAAAAGCATAGTCCGAAAAAACGCCAAAGCAACAGAATTAAAAAGGAAACTGTGAAGTGATCCATCTACTTTAGATTCTACCAAACGAAAAATTCAGCAACAAACACAGTTATATTTGAAAGATACCTGTGAGAAGCGAGTTGCGGGAAATATCGACGATATTCGTACTCTCTTTTACTTGATTGTAGAGTTTTCTTCAGATTTCGTAGGATATCTGATACCAGAATGTCTATACAATATGGTAAATCAAAGTTTTTTAAGAAATCCACGCGGATAAAGAAAACGGAGAAAAGACCGCCCTCTGTGGGCGGCATAATTATCGAAGAGGTTTTCCCGATTTGAAGTTCTGAGTTCTCTATGATTTTGCCTTAGTTATTGAGCTTCTCTCTATGAGTTCAGGTTCCAATACTACTTTCTGAGGTTTGCCACCGTTTAGCATATCGAGAAGGATTTCGACGGCTTTCCTGCCCACTTCCTCTTTCGGGTGGGCGAAGGTGGTCAAGACATCTCTGAAGTCACCGATGGGGCCATCGTCAAAACCGATAATGGAGATATCTTCCGGTATTCTCAAGGCAAGACGCTTTGCGACAAGCTGAAGCTGAAGGGCAGTCGCGTCGTTGTAGCAAAAAATCGCAGTTGGTCTTATTTGCAAGGGAAGAGACATGAGTTCGTGGGCTATCTGCATGGGTGCTCCGGTGAATTCCGACACGTTGAAAGCCTTATCGTAGATTCTGTCGACACCCAACTGTCGGCACCTTTCACTGAAGCTCCTTGCCCTAACCACGCCGGGAAGATGGGTGGATTTGTAGATGACCGCTACCCTTCTGTGACCGTGATCATAAAAGATCTCGGCAGCTTTTTCACCTCCATACGCATCATCGAGAACGACGCAACTCACCTGATCAATGTTCCAATCGGTGTGAACCAGGGTTATCTTGACCCCGGATTTCGCAAGAGTCTTCACGAAATCCTTGTTAGATCTCTTGGTGGCACTGTAAACAGGGTCGATAATCAGACCCTTGACGCCTGCTTCCATCCACTCGCCAAGAATCTGCCTTTCCTTTACAGGATCTTCAGAAGCGTTTCCCAGGAGCATTTTGTACTCGTTCCTGAAAAGGCAATCCTCCGCGCCGAGCACAACGTAAGGAAATATATAACTGGTTATCTGCTGAACGAGTATTCCAACCAGGTGATTGTCGTTTCCGTAACTGACAAAGGTTCCAAGGCCCGGTCTGCGGACTATGACGGCCTTCAGAGTCAACCTGTCCAGGGCCTTCCTGACAGTCTCTCTACTGGCATTGAACTTCGTCATCAACTCTTTTTCAGTAGGGAGTTTATCGCCGGCCGAATACTTTCCTGACTTTAATTCTTCAAGCAAATAGCGCTCGATGATCCCGTATTTGGAAGTGATGACGACCGCCCCCTGCATCTTAAATGTACGTACGTATTTGAATTCTACACCGTAAATAGCATTGAGTCAAGTTTTTATTAAGATACACAGCAAAGACTATGAAAAGCCTTTCAAATCAGTTTTTGCAGACTTTCGAAATACTCGCGTTCTTTCCCGGCTCTAACAAATAACTAAGCACAACTCACCACTCGACACCCGTTACGGCTCTTCGTGGTCTATAATTTGTATATTCAACTTTCCGCTAACGGTTAATCAAAACTACCAGACGGACTCCCGCGCTTTTATCGATAACTCCATCATTCACAGTTCTTGTTCAAGCGAAGGAGGGATAACGGTATGAATTATTTCAAGAGAGTTCTTTTCGCATTACTGGCAACGACATACTTTCTGTGGTTCGCAGACGTTGCTATCGCCAATTCTGGAAGGATAATGCCCGAAGATTTCGAGTATCTCGGCGCCTTTCTGGTGCCGCAGTGGATAGACGGGACGCCGGACGCCGAGAGCTGGGAGTGGGGAGGCATGTCGATGACCTACGACCCATCTGGTGATCCGGGAGGAAAGAAGGATGGTTTTCCCGGCTCCATTTACGGTACAGGCCACGATATCTGGAATCTTGTCTCGGAAATAGATATACCCGTTCCGGTGATTTCACCCACCAAGAGGATTTCTGATCTCAACACCGCCCGAACAATCCAGCCGTTTGCCGATGTCAGGGATGGGCTCTTCATATGGATCGAGGAGATGCCCCGCGTTGGACTCGAAATACTGGAGCCGCAAGGAGAGCAGAGTTCAAGGAAACTGTATCTCTGCTGGGGTGCGCATTTCCAGGACGAATACTTCTCGCATATGTGGTGCGAGACCGATCTGGATGATCCCCGCCCGGCCGGAGTCTGGAGGATAGAAGGGCTTAATCCGTATAACGGGAACGACTATCTTTTCGCGATCCCTTCTGAATGGGCAGACCTCTACACACCCGGGATGCGCCTCGCGACTGGACGTTACCGCGATGGCGGATGGTCCGGCTTCGGGCCTACGCTGGCGGCTATCGGCCCATGGAATCAGGGTAATCCGCCTCCTGACGGAACGACTCTCCAGTCAGTTGTTCTTATCAAATACTCCGACTACTTCGAGGGAGAACCCGACCCGTGGTACCAGATGAACGGTTACGCCCATTCGGACGAATGGACCGGAGGGGCCTGGCTCACTGCAGGCGACAGATCTGCGGTGGTCCTCGTCGGTACCAAAGGGATGAGCGAAGCATGGTACGGCGACATTCTGCGAGAATGCATGGACGACTGTGAGTTTCCTTATCTCCGCGGCTGGTGGAGCCTCTCATTCGAAGGCTGGTTCCTCTTCTACGATACGTCGGATCTGGCCAAAGTGGCCCAGGGAGTGTTGGAACCCTATCAGGTGCAGCCATATGCCCATTTGAACGTGGACGATGTGCTCTATTACGTACATGGAAAACAAGAGAAATACCATCTGGGTGCCTGCTGCTACGATCGCGCAAATCGTCTTTTTTATGTCTTCGAACCCGGTCGCGAGGGTCCATCGGGAGAAAGTGAAAGAACGATCGTCCACGTATGGAGAATCAAATAGCAGACACGTACCCCGACGGGAGTCTTTTCACCTCAATTGGCTGGCTTAATCGAAACGGCTAATTGTCATAGTTCTATGGTTTTGTCGAGGTCAGCCGATTCGTAGAAGCCATCGAGTATCTTCTGAACCACGCAGGCCTCCGCGGCCGTCGGGATGGGTGAGACGTTTCCAAAACAGTTTTCGACGAAGGCTTCGATCGATCTTTTATGACCATCTCCGGTCTCGATGAAGGGCAAGTTTATATCGATCAGCTCGCCGTGCATTTCGGTGTACACCTCGGGCGGGAAGAGCGAGGCCCCGGCCCTGTCACCGTGCAAATGGAGGTTCATCACCGACCGCTCTTTAGTGTTGAGCGCGTAAGCCGTTTCGATAATCATCGTTGCGCCGTTGCGGAATTTTACAAGTCCGAATGCCGAATCTTCGACGGTGAACCCATGAGGATCCCATTTGCCCATGAGTCCGATGCCTTTCCTGTTGCCTATTTTCCGGTAAGTGCTGGCGACAATGCTTTTAGGTTCGGGGAAGTCCATCAAGTGCAGGGCGAGGTCTATCATGTGTACACCTATATCGGCCACGGGTCCCCCTCCCTGCAAATCTCTGTTCGTGAAGGATCCCCAGCCGGGAATCCCTCTCCGTCTTATTGCCTGCGCCGTGCAAACGTAAATTTCTCCCAGTTCTCCCCCCTCGATGAACTTCTTTATCGCGAGGGTTTCTCCGCGGAAACGGTAGTTGAAGTTGAAAGAGAGGATTCTCCCTTCTTCCTCTGCGGCTGTCAATATCTGGCGAGCCTCAACCTCGTTCATAGCTGGAGGCTTTTCGCAGAAGACATGGCATTTAGATCTGAGTGCCGCCAGCGACGCGCTGGCATGGAACTTGTTGGTCGTGCAGACCCATACGGCATCCGGGCCCACTCTTGAAAGCATCTCGTTGTAATCTTGGAAGGTAGTTTCAATCGAGAATTTGCCAGCGAGTCTTTCGGCCTTCTCCAAAGCCGTATCGGCAATAGAGACGAGTTCGACTTTGTCTTTCATCTGCGAAAGTACTGGAAGGTGGACTTTTTCCGCGATCTGTCCCGCTCCGATAAACGCGACACGCAGTTTAGTGGCACCCATGGAATCTCACTCCCATTGATGCAATCTGTGAAGAAACGGAGCTTTCCCGTTCGGCGGCTTTAGCTACCTTAACAAAAAGCCCTACATCGATCAGCTCTATAAATCTATTCAACTGGCGATCTCTTTTCGAGTTCACGTGAAAAACTTCTGCCAGTGGCTTATCCGGCATCTATCAAAACCTCCTTCGGTGGAGTTCTTTGATTATTATAATCGATTCTCGTTGTTCTGCCTTCGATTCACCGGATTGAAAAATTATAAGGCTGAACCGATACAACAATACAAATAATCGTATGAATAGTATTCTCCAAATGCTACAATTTCAACTGAGTGTCTATTGTCGGTGGTCGAAGGTATTTAGCGCAATTTCAGGGAGGTGCAGGGAATGAGAAAGAGATCCGGAACGCTGATGTTGATTGTAATACTGCTGGTCGCGTATGTGTTTGCGAACTCCGCCGTAACTAGTCTGTCGAACTTGAACAACTCACAAAAAGAGGCGACAGACAAGACCGCAGAAGTAAATCGGAGTTACTACTCGCTTCTCGATTTCGATGACGAAACCGAGCACGAATTTGCAACCAGGGGGCTTATAGCGGCACCGGAGACCCTTGAATTGAAAGACAGCAACGGACGTGTTGTCTGGAGTCAGAAAACCTATGAATTTGTCGATGAGTTCGAGACTATACCGGACACGGTCAATCCCAGTCTCTGGAGAGATACAGTTTTGAACCATAGTTACGGACTTTTCGAGGTCTGTGAGGGTATCTACCAGGTACGTGGTTACGATCTTACAAATCTCACGTTGATCGAAACGGAAAGCGGTGGCTGGATAATCTTCGATCCCCTGATGAGTCAAGAATGCACCGAAGCGGCCATGAAACTTGTAGAAGAAAATCTCGGCAAGCGACCCGTAATGGCCGTCGTGATAAGTCATCCCCATGTGGACCATTTCGGTGGAATAAGGGGGGTCGTACTGGAAGAACAGGTTGCAGATAGATCTCTCTCAATCGAAGAGCAGATCTCCTCGGGTAAAGTTCCCATTATCGTTCCAGAAGGTTTCACCGAACACGCCGTGAGCGAGAACATTTACGCGGGGACCGCCATGGCGAGAAGAGCCACTTATCAGTACGGTGTGTTTCTTGAGAAAGGTGTAAAAGATTCTCTGGCCATGGGTATAGGACTTTCACAATCAACGGGAACGCTGACCTTCATCCTGCCCACTCACGAAATAAAAAAGACCGGTGAGAGGATAGTCATCGATGGCGTCGAGATGATATTCCAGATGACTCCTGGAACGGAAGCCCCGGCGGAGATGAACACGTATTTTCCGCAGTTCAAAGCTCTTTGGATGGCTGAAAACTGCACCGGAACTCTTCATAACCTCTATACACTTCGCGGCGCACAGGTGCGCGACGGCAATGCCTGGGCCAAGTATATACTGGAGGCAATAGCTCTATTCGGTTCTGAAGCGGAAGTTACCTTTCAATCACACAACTGGCCTCACTGGGGAAATGATGTCATTATAAGATACATGGAAGACACAGCCGCCGTTTACAAGTTCATACACGATCAGACGCTCATGTATATAAATCTTGGCTACACTTCCGATGAAATCTCAAATATGATACACCTGCCGGAATACTTCGAAAAAGTCTGGTACACGAGACAATATTACGGCACCGTCGCACACAACTCCAAGGCCGTTTACCAAAAGTATATGGGCTGGTACGACGCCAATCCTGTGCATTTGAATCCGCTGGATCCGTCGGAAAGAGCCAGAAAATTCGTCGAATATCTGGGAGATACAGACAGGGTTCTGGAGATGGCCTACAACGATTTCCTGGCCGGAGAGTACCAGTGGGTGGCCGAGATCACCAATATTCTAGTTTTCGCAGATCCACAGAACACGGCCGCTCGTTATCTATGCGCCGACGCACTCGAGCAATTGGGTTACCAATCGGAATCGGGAACGTGGAGAAATGCTTACCTTACCGCCGCCCTTGAGTTGCGCGTGGGAAATTTGAAGGACGAATCCAAACTCGCGAAGGGAAGCGCCGATATTCTCCTCAACACGACCGTTGAAATGATACTCGATTACATGGGAATACTTATCGATTCGAATGCGGCGCAAGATATAGATATCACCTTTAACCTGATTTTGACCGATTCAAACGAGAGGTACTTCGTTCACCTCTTCCACGGCGTACTGCTATATTACCCAGATCAGACACGGGAGTTTGTGGATGCGACTCTGACATGCCCGAAGATCGGTCTCTTAACCCTTATAAGCAGGAACGAAGCGCAGCAGAAGTTGATAATCAAAATTGATGGTGACAGCGATATTCCGATGAAATTGACTCAGGCGATGGTGACACTGGATAAAACCTTCAATATAGTCGAGCCGTAAGACCTGTCACGGCGGGATTCAAGAGCCATAAGGACTGTCATCCAGTGTTGCTCCTCCTATATGTGATCCCGTTCTCCCCCCTTTCGAAGGATGTAGATCCCGGATCAAGTCCGGCATGACGGGAAAGAGGAAAGACCGCGAAAATAGGGACTGACGGGCTCCTGACGTCTGTCCCGTTTTTCGCGAAGACCGGGATCCTTACTGAGAGCATGCTAGGATGACCTGAAGGGAAAGCCTGCCCTGAAATGCTCCTATTCAGGGTCATCCCATAATGCTCCTACTAAGAACCGTTATAGGTTGTGCGTTGTGCGTAAGAGCGAGATGCCGGATCGGGGTCCGGCATGACGGGAAGGGAGTAAGACTGTCATCCCGTGTCATCCCGTAGTGCGCCACTCATGTCATCCCGTAATGTTCCTATACGGGATCTCGTTCTTTTCGTCCGTCTCTAAACAGAGGTAAGAAGAATGAGATCAGAGGTAAGAAGATCAAAATCCTGCTCTTCTCGCCTCACACCTCTACCCTCTCACCTCTGGTTCCGCTCTCTCCAAGGACGGGTTCACGCTCCGGGACGAAGGACCAAAGACAGCTCTTCTCGCTCTTTCTAAGGACGGCTACATCACCATTTGCCCATCACGGCCACGTTCCAGGTCTTCTCGAAGGCTATGGAAGGGATCTTCCTGTTCAGATTGGTTCCTACGCCGCCCGTTATGAGCATATTGCCGATTACGACATCGATGCCGCCACCGATTATGAAATCCATATTATTCTCGAGATCTATGTTCATGGAGACGCCACCCCTCACCGAGAACATCTTGTTGTAGGTGTATTGGGTAGATAGACCGAAATACCTGATCTCCATTCCATTTCTCGTTCCCAGTTCCAGACCTATGACGAAGGGATCGGGAACGAACCTGACACCGGCCAGCACATCAACGGTGTTTTTGTTCGAGCCGCTCGACCAGAGGGTGCTTTCGAAGGCCGCCACATAATCCAGTAATATGAAGGCCTTTCCCGATATACCCCCTTTCAAAACGAAATCGTAGTCCGTTGCAGTCGCCACGTGCATATTGACTTTCAAGTCGGCACCGTAAGTGGTCAGAGCGCCCAAATTGCCGGAAATCGTGTAGCTCAGGGAACGCAGACTGGAAACGGGACCGATATCCATGTAGTACTGCAAGGCACCGGCCATATTGTCATCGGAATCTTCGAATAACTGAACGAAGAGATGCCGCTCGTTGACGAGTGGCGAAGCGCTCCTGGTGATCTCCATAAAACTTGTGGAAAAGGCCGAGTTCACTATTCCGTACAGATCGGAAGGACTGCCATAGCCGGAGTTGAATCCCGTTGATATGACGCCGTTTCCGCCGGTTTGGAGATTGAAAGTATTCAATGCCAGAGAAATAACACCGAAAAGCACAAAGAAAAAGACAAGAGACCTCTTCATCACATCACCCCATCCGCTCGCTGGAAAAACTTTCGAGACTATTACTCCCGATCAGTCCATTCCTTAAGCACTCGGTTTTGAAATCCATATATCTTTCTTCGGCTATCGCTTCTCGCAGTTCCCTGACGAAATTCATCAGAAAACTTATGTTGTGATAACTCAACAGGATCTTGCCAAGCATCTCATCTCTGGAGAGGAGATGATGTATGTAAGCCCTGCTGTAAGTCGAGCAAACGGCGCATGAACAGTTTTCATCCACTGGAGACCGGTCAAACCTGTTCCTCGCGGCCTTCAGGTTTACCCTTCCCGTCCAGGTCAGGGCCGTGCCATGCCTGCCCATTCTCGTCGGCAGTACGCAATCGAACATATCTATGCCGTTTTCAACGGCAGCAAGAATTATATCCGGCGAGCCGATCCCCATTAGATACCTGGCTCTATCTGAGGGAAGAAGATCGACCGAATGAGCGAGTATCCTAGTAGTAACGGAAAACTCCTCTCCCACGCTCAGCCCGCCGAGCGCGAATCCGTTAAAATCCATCGACGTGATCTCGGCAGCGCTCCTCTCCCTCAGATCTTCGAAGAAACCGCCCTGAACGATACCGAAAAGCGCCTGCCCGCTTCCCCTGTGCGCTTCTATGCATCGGCGGGCCCATCGGGTGGTTCTTCCCACTGAGCCTTCTACATACTCTCTCGATGCATCTGGCTCGACGCACTCGTCAAAGGCCATCGCGATGTCCGAGCCTATCGCCCGTTGGATTTCCATCGAGAGTTCGGGAGTCATGAATATCTTGCTGCCATCGAGCGGTGAACGAAATTTCACACCCTCTTCCAGAATCTTCTTATCGCTTAGTGAAAAGACCTGGAAGCCACCACTGTCGGTCAGGATCGAATGTTGCCAGGACATGAACCGGTGAAGCCCACCGAACTCTCTCAAAACATCCAGGCCCGGTCTCAGATACAGGTGAAAGGCATTTCCAAGTATGATGCTAGCCTGGAGGGATTCCAGTTGGTTCTGCCAAAGTCCCTTGACGGTTCCGTTCGTTCCCACCGGCATGAAGACGGGTGTGTCTATCTCACCGTGATCGGTGAACAATCTTCCAAGTCGGGCCTTGCACTCGTTGCTTTTCTTTAATATCTTCAGTTCAACCATTACGTTTTCCGAGTACGTCCATTATCCTGTCATAGGTTGAAGTCATTTGCCTGTCTAGCTGGCTCATCTCATCGGAGATCCAGGCACTGTACTCTGCGTCCTTCAGGGATTTCATGTTTATCATGACATTTGCGTAGGCGATCTTATAAACGGCTATAAGCAGATAAGCGGCGCTTTCGGCGTCCGAGAGGACGTTTAGGTTGCCCCATTTGGCCAGTCTTTCTATGCTGATTATTATATTCTTGCATCTTCTTGCCAGATCAAAAGGCACCTCTATTGCGGTCTTTAAGGCTTGCTGTATCTTCATTTCCCTAGCATTCTTTTCTTCCTCGGTGGCTTTGGGAAGTTTGTAAGCGGACATCACCTGATCGAATGCCTGAATGTCCTTGTTCACCAGTTCGCAAAGATAAACAGACTCGGCTTCGCAGGTTTCCAGAACTGATTCCATATGGCCTTCCACATCTTCGTATCCCTTTTTACCTATAGTGAGATTGGCCACCATAGAACCCAGGGACGCAGCCAGCGCTGCCACCACTGCTCCGACCGCTCCACCGCCCGGTGTCGGACTTTTCTCCGCCACCTTCTTAAGAAAATCCTTTACAGAAAGAGCGCAAAAATCCATCTCAATATCCCCCTTTATCTCTGGCAATTCCGCCAGTCACTATTTTTATGCCTGAACTGGTGCCTATTCTGTCGGCTCCTGACTTGATCATGGCTATCGTGTCTTCTCTGGTTCTAATTCCACCCGAAGCCTTCACTCTGCAATGGTCGCCGACGACGAATTTCATCAGCGAAACGTCTTCTACCGTCGCACCGCCTGTGGAAAAACCGGTCGATGTTTTGACAAAAGCAGCACCTGCCTCTCTCGAAATAACGCAGGCGGCAATCTTTTCCTCTTCAGTTAAAAGGCAGTTCTCGAGAATGACTTTGACTATTTTGCCTTCTGCCGATTCTACCACTTCGGATATATCATCATAAACCTTCTGATACTCTCTGGCCTTAAGCAACCCCACGTTGATTACCATATCGAACTCGTCGGCTCCATTTTCCAGAGCCCACACCGTTTCGGCGCCTTTGGTCATCGTGGCCATCTGTCCCAGCGGAAAGCCTATAACGACCGTCTTTTTCACGGGCGACCCTTCGAGCGCCTTACTGACGAGCGAGAGATAACCGGTGTTGACGCAGACACTCCAGAAATTGAACTCCCTGGCCTCCTGACAGAGCCTGACGATCATCTCCGGTGTGGCGTCGGCCTTCAGGAGAGTATGGTCTATGTAACCGGCCAGTTCTATGTCCTCGTTCACTTCTCTCACGATCGGAGCATAGCTCTCTCTATATCTTGTCATTTCAGATTCTATGATCTTCTCGATCACTGGAAACACTCCCTTTCACTATATTATGCCATTTCTATACCCTGCAACTACAATCCCAGTTCTGCGGAAATATTTTGCATCGCGCCGAGAGATATGGCAAGAAAATCCTCGAGCGACAGACCGAGCTCTTCGCAGCTGGCCATCTGTTCTCTACTGGCTCCTCTGGCGAAAGACTTCTCTTTAAATCTATTTAGCAAGAACTCCACATCGATATCGGCCAATTTTGCCCCTTTCCGTATGAGGACGGCAGCCACGATGAAGCCCGTTACAGGATCGGCCGCGTAGATGGCCTTCTCGATTAGTGACTGCCTTTCTTTTCTCTCGCAGTGGGCGAGGATGGCATCCTTTATCTCGGTTGAAACATCCTCGTTGGCGAGCATCTCGACGGTCTTCAAAGCATGTTCTTCAAAGCGGTCTTTGGTGAATTCGTAGTCGAGATCGTGGAGCAGACCGGCTATTCCCCAACTGTCCGTGTCCTGACCCAGCTTTACGGCCAGCGCGCGCATCACCGCCTCGGTGGCTATCACGTGTTTAACCAGGTTTTTAGATTTCAAATGTTCCTCTACCAGACTATAAGCTCTTTCTCTGGAAATCATCGCCCACCTCCGTGTAAAATACCCTTCCCGCCGTAAAGCTGAAAAAGCTGCCTTTCCCTATAATTATATGATCCAGGAGCTTTATGCCCAAAGTTTCTCCCGCTTCTTTTATTCTATCTGTTATATTACCATCTTCCTTACTGGGACTGGGATCTCCCGACGGATGATTATGCACGAGAATGATCGCGGCCGCCGTTCTGCTGATGGCAGGTTTGAAAACTTCGCGTGGATGCAGGAGCGAAGAGTCGAGTATTCCCACGCTGACTGTGTTTAGACCACAATAATTCAACCTGGTATCTAGCGAGATCACCCTGACCGTTTCTCTGTCCAGCAGTGTCATATCGTGGCAGAGATAATAGACGCTTTCCGGTTCGTCGAGTTTCATCCGGGTCTTTTTTGACATCTCTCTGAAAACCCTGTGCCCCAACTCCAGGGAGGCCTTGAAGAGAACGGCCTTGGCCAGACCCATTCCCTTCACGTTCATAACTTCCCTCACGTCGGCGCAGAGCAGAGCCGTGAGCGATCCGTAGCGGTTCAGGAGTTCTTTGCTGAATTCCATTACACCCTTTCCTTTTACCCCAGTTCTCAAAAGGATGGCCACGAGTTCTTCGTTCGTGAGTCTTTCTGCCCCGAGCTCGAGAAGTTTCTCTCTGGGCATCAGTACCGTGTCTTCCAACTAGATCACCCCTCTGGTATGTAGTTCCTGCCACAATCTACCGATGGGCAACCCCATTACATTGTAATAATCCCCGTTTATGCTTTCGGTGAAAAGAGCGCCGTAGTCCTGTATGCCATATGCACCTGCCTTGTCCAGGGGGATTCCTGTCTGAACGTATTCCCCTATCAGCGTTAACGGTATTCGGCGAAATTTGACTGCGGTTCTTTCTATAAAACTGAAGTTCCATCGACGCTCGAGCACAGACACTGACGTGAAGACATAATGCATCTTTTCGGAGAGCCGCACCAGCATCTCAAAAGCCTCATCCTTCGACGAGGGTTTTCCCATGACGGTGTTCTCGAGCACCACGACCGTGTCGGCCCCTATGATCACCGCATCTGGATATCTTTCGTAAACGTTCCGCGCCTTTCTGAAAGAGAGGTCCGCCAGTTCCTCCGGGTCGAAATAGGTGGAAAGCTCTTCCTTCACTCCGATGGGCGGGATGGTCTCGAATGTGACTCTGAGGAGTTGCAGCAATTCTTTTCGGCGGGGCGAAGAGGAGGCCAGTATCAGTCGAACCATATGGTATCACCTATTCTTCTAATCACTTCGTGCGCAATGTAAGCGTTTATGAGAGCCGAGATCGAGCCCAACAGAAGCATATAAGGATAGAGGTAGAGTATCTCCCCGCTCCTCACTATAAGCCAGGCGGCGACGAAGAGCTGCACGAGGTTGCTCACCGCGGCCCCGGCAAGACTGACACCGGCCATGCCGAAGAGTCGGCTTCTGGAGAGGAGCCACATCAGGAGAGCCGAGGCGACTATTCCGGATATCCCCATTATGAAACCCGGCGTACCCAGACGACCTGTGAGAAGTCCACCGACAACCGTCTTTCCTATGGCAAGGTATAGGGTATCGCGCAGAGAGAGACCATTGACGGCCAGCAGAAGCACGAAGTTCGAGAAGCCCCATCTCCCGCCTGGGACAGGCAGTGGAAAGGGTATTAAACTTTCAAGAAGGTACATCACCGAACCAATAGCTACCAGCATGGAAAGCGTCGTTATTCTCTTTGCGGTTTGAGCGTCTGAATCACGATTTACCATAGCCCGTCCACCGTTCAGATTATCCAGTCGCACCGTGCACTGGCCTGCCTCTGTCCTTTCTCTTCACTGAGTTATCGCATCGAGCTGTGTGTAGCCGGCCGGAATCTTTATCAAGATTCTGTTGGGAACGCAGACAATCGGCATTCCAGGTCTGTCTATGGCTCCCTGGTTCACGCAGATCCTGTCGGGGCAGTCGGAATCGACAACCGAGATTCTGCCGCCGCTCACGGCGATTTTCATGCCCTCCAGGTTGAACTGCGAATCCACGCGAAGATCAACCGTCATCACCAGCCGCCCATCGTGGTAGATCTCAGCTATCGTGGCCGATTGTCTGCGGGGAATGAAGAGTATGATCGACGTCAGGATCAGTATGACGATAATCAGCCAGTCCAACTTGCCTAAAAACCTCATTTCTGCTGATATACCTCGAATCCCGGTGATTTGAAGGTGCTTCTGTCCTCCATCACCAGAAAGACGAGCGTGCCGTATCTGGGAAGAAAGGTTATCCCAGGATCTTTACCCATCACGAAGGCCGCTGTCGCGTAGGCGTCGGCGAGCATCGCGCTTTTGTTTATCACCGTGGCGCTTATCACCCCGCTCCTAGAAGGGTTGCCCGTTTTCGGGTCGAGTATGTGGTGATACCTTATGCCATCGACAATAAAAAACCTCTCGTAGTCACCAGAAGTGGCAACGGCGCCATCGTAGAGATATATGTACTCTATCACGTCCTGTACGCTCTTTCCTCTCGGATCGCGTATTCCGACTATCCAGGGCCTGTCTCCGTATTTGGGCCCGATCACGCCGATATCGCCACCGGCGTCTATGAAGCCTGTGGCTTGAGGATCGAGCGATTTTATTCTGGCAATCGCCAGATCCACTGCGTAACCTTTGGCGATACCGCCCAAATCCAGTGTGAGCCCTTCGGGTAGCCTGACGGCCATCTCGTTTTCGTCAAGCTCCACTCTCCGGTAACCGGTCTTCGCGAGCGCCGAGGCTATTTCACTGTCGAGGGGAACTCTCTTTTCGGAGTCGGCGTCGTCGAAACCCCAGAGGGTGGTCAACGTGAATAGCGTCGGATCGAAGGCACCACCGGTGTTTTCCGCAACTTCCAGCGCCGACTTGATGAGAAACACCGTCTCCTGGTCGAGATCATCGGCCTGGCCGGTCGCATTCAGTCGGGCGATCGTACCCGAGCCCCTGCTGCCGAACTTTTCGTCGATCCTGGCTATTTCTTTCATGGCCGCATCGGCCAGCACCACCGGTGAGATTGTTTTCGAGCCGACTCTCACCGTTACGTAGGTTCCAAGATAGTAACCGGTCCTGTCGTAGTACTCGACCGGCTTTTCCCTGAGGAAGAGGTAAGTCAGGATCGCGGCTGCCGCGATCAGAAGGATTCCATAGAAGAAGATTCTGCCCTTTAAAAAACTAGCGATATTTCTTTTTGACAACTGGTGCACCTGCCTTTTTCATCCACTCCACTCACGATAACATTATAGCCCCTTCTCTCTATGAGCAGGTTTCCGCAGTCGGGACAAAATGTATCGCTATATCCTTCGAGCACAACGTTGCCCACGTAAACGTAGTTCAGGTGTTTCTTCGCTTTCGAAGCCAGTTCTATCAGCGATTCGATCTGCGTTGCGGGGACTGTGTAGTGGTAATTGGGAAAGTATCTGTTTATATGGAGCGGTATGTCCGGCGACAGGCTCTTTATCCACAGCGCCTCTTCTTCCATCTCTTCGAGATTGTCGTTCTTCCCCGGTATGATAAGGGTGGTGAGTTCGATATGCACACCGGATTTTAGGGCAATCTCGATGGACCGCAGCACGTTTGCCTTCTCGGTTCCTATTTCCTTTCTGTAGAAATCGTCGTTCCAGCCTTTTATATCTATATTCATCGCTCTCATCGATTGGGAAAGGAGCTCCATGGGCTCTCTCTCGATAACGCCGTTGGTGACGAGTACACTGTATATTCCCTCTTTGGATGCGGCACGTGATGTGTCGAGAATGAATTCGAAAGAGACCACAGGCTCGTTGTAGGTGAAAGCGATCCCTTTGGATTTTCTTTCAGTAGCTATCTGGATCAGCTGCTGGGGCATGACATGCTTGATCACCTTCGGTCTATCCTTGGAAATCTCCCAGTTTTGGCAGAATTCGCAGCTCAAATTACAGCCCCAGGAACCGACGGAGAGGATCGTCTCTCCCGGAAAGAAGTGAAAGAGCGGCTTCTTTTCTATCGGGTCTATGGCGATCGAGGTCAACTGCCCGTAGTTCAAGGAGTACAGCATTCCGTCCACGTTTCTTCTGGTCTTGCAGAAGCCGACTTCTCCCTGCTTTATTACGCAGTGGCGTGGACACAGAAGACATTGGAGAGTACTCCCTTCGTCGTACTCGTCGAAATATACGGCCGGTTTCACAAAAATCACCTCTCAGGTTATCTAGTGATACCTTTTTACGGTGAATCGATATATTCGGTAACTCTCGCCCTTGCTTATTCCCGCCTTCATGAGAGCGATTCTGAGTTGTTCGTCGACTGTATCTACCCCCTCCAGATCGGGAAGAAGCACGCCCTTCTTCCAGCCGTGCTGAACGATTACTCCGTATCGCTTTGGATCGAGTTCTTCGGTGGTTGTCGCTTCGGCCTCTCCCAGTACGTCAACGGTTATCACGAGTTCGTCGAGCTCTTCTGGCTCGATTGGCGGGAATCTAGGGTCCCGGGTCGCCGAGGACACAGCGTTCTGGAGTATCTCGCTCGCCAGGTTACCTGTTACGGGCGAGAGCGTACCTATGCAGCCCCTCAGGGCTCCGTCACTCTTGTGAATCGATACGAAGCACCCGGCCATCATCGTTCTGAGTTCCCGGGAAACCCATTCGGGTATGGAGGGAACTCGTCCATTCCTGATGCGCTCTTCAATCGCGTATCTGGCGAGCCTTACCGGTTCAGAGTTTTCCATATATGCTCCTCAACCAAAGAATATTTGCGCCAGTTTGTAATATTCGTAAGGAACGAGTTTCTTGGTGGCTATTCCATATTCCAGAGGTATCGACACTATTTCGTTTCCCCTCAGGGCTACCATTCTACCGAAATCGCCCTTGAGAACCAGCTCCATGGCGTGAACGCCGTATCTGGTACCGAGTAACCTGTCGAAGGCCGTCGGTGTTCCGCCTCTGAGAAGGTATCCCAAAGCCATCGATCGTGTATCGTATCCAGTCCTCTCTCCTACCACTTCGGCCATATAGTGGGCTATTCCGCCGAGCTTTATGTGGCCGAAGGCATCTATATGGTTTTTGTCGCCTACGACATTCTCCAGCTCTGTGGGTTTGAAACCCTCGGCCGTGGCGATTATCATGTAACCCTTATCCTTCATCCTCCTGTTGATATATCCTATTATTTCTTCGATAGTCATGGGATATTCGGGGATCAGGATCAGGTGAGCTCCAGCGGCCAGTCCCGCTTCGAGAGTTATCCAGCCGGCTTCGCGTCCCATAAGCTCGACGAATATGACCCTTCCGTGGGATTTGGCGGTTGAATGCAGTCTGTCGATCGCATCGGCCCCGACGTTGACGGCCGTATGGTAGCCGAAGGTGTAGTCGGTGTTGGAAACGTCGTTGTCTATCGTTTTGGGTACGCCGACCGTCCTGTAGCCCATGGAGGCCAGCTTGGCCGTGACACTGAGCGTATCGTCGCCACCGATGCCGATTATGACGTCCAGCCCCAGCTTCTTAATATTTTCTTCGAGTTTGGTTCTCATTTCCTCCGACCTGAAGGGATTGATTCTCGATGTGCCCAGAATAGTTCCGCCGAGGATGTGTATGCCCTCCACATCGTCTCCGGTCAGTTTCATGTACTCTCCCTGAACAAGCCCCTTCCATCCATGCATGATTCCTATGATTTCTACGTTTTCGGGTGCAGATTTCACTATTCCTCTGATAACCGCGTTCAGGCCAGGGCAGTCCCCGCCACCGGTCAAAATTCCAATTCGCATTGCGAACCTCCTGTTTGAATATATATAACGAAAGACACTGTATAATTATAACATAAATGGGTACGAAATTCAGGTAAAAACGAAAGGAAAGAGGCTAATGAAGCTAACTTTGAAATCACTGCGAACACACTTCAACTCACCCGAATACACTCCCGTGACGCTGAAGAGCCTTGCTCTGCAGCTGGGAGCAAATGACAAAACTTCGAAGAACGAATTAAAAACCCTGCTCGAAGAGATGACTGGTACAGGTGAGATAGTGCGCGATTCCAGGGGCAGGTACATCGTTCCCGGAACCAACAACCTGACCGGTATCATCGAGTTCACAAGGCGCGGCCTTGGCGCCTTCGTGATCGAGTCTGGAGGGGAGGAGATCTTCATTCCACCTGAAGAGACTGGCTTCGCCATTCATGGAGATACAGTGATGGTGGAGATTACGGGCGATTACAAAGACATCCACAGGGGAAGGGTTATCAAGGTTCTCAAGCGAAACAAAACAAGAGTCGTGGGAACTTTCAAGACCAGGGGGATCTTCGCCTTCGTCGTACCGGACGATGTGAAGTTAAAGAATGACTTTTACATCCCTCCGGAGGAATTCAACGGCGCCAAACCCGATGACAAGGTACTGATAAAAATCACCAGATACCCCACGCCGGGCAGAAACCCCGAAGGGTCGGTCGAAAGGGTTCTCGGCGATTCTAGCGCTCCTGAGGTCGATCTCATGACGGTGATATACCGGCACGATCTTCCCGAACCCGATGAATTCCCTCAGGAAGTGAGCGCACAGGCGAAGAAGATCTCCCCGACGATCCCGGAAAGAGATCTGAAGGGTCGGAAGGATTTCAGAGGAGAGGTCGTGTACACGATCGACGGCGAAGACGCCAAGGACTTTGACGACGCTATCTCACTGATCCGTCTGGAAAACGGGAACTACCTGCTAGGAGTGCACATTGCCGACGTCTCGCATTATGTCTTTGAAGGTTCGGCGATAGACAAGGAGGCCTTCTCGCGGGGAACTTCAGTCTATCTACTCGACACAGTAATTCCGATGCTCCCCTTCGAACTCTCGAACAACATTTGCTCGCTCAAACCCGACGAAGACAGATTGACGCTTTCTCTGATCATGGAGCTCGATCAACGTGGAAAGCTACTTTCCTCGAAGGTTGAACAGGGTGTTATCCGTTCCACAAGACGGCTCACATATACTGAGGTGAACGAGTTTCTCGAGGGCAAAGCCTCTAGAGATTCTCTTGAAAAACTTGAACCGGTTAGCAAGAGCCTCCTTCTCTCGCACGAACTGGCCAGCAAGCTGCGTGACAACCGCAAGAAGCGCGGTTCGGTGATGGACATATCCTCGCGCGAGGTTAAGATTATCTTCAACGACAAAGGCCGGGTGCTAGATATCGTGCCCCAGTCGCGTGGGATTTCCGAATGGATCATTGAGGAGTTCATGATACTGGCCAACGAAACGGTGGCCGAACTCTTCAACAACCGGGGCCTGCCATTCGTATATAGAATCCACGAGGAACCGGACGCCGAGTCGATGATGCAGCTGAAGAACTACCTCGAAGCCCTGGGCATGAACGTGAAAATCCCGCGCAACGTACAGCCCAAAGCGTTGCAGCAGATACTGGAGAAGACGAAAGACCACCCGCTCCACACCTCGATAGAGAGAGTACTGGTAAGAGGCATGAAACGCGCCGTCTACTCCGAAAACAATATCGGACACTTCGGTCTGGCCTCACAGGCCTACACCCATTTCACCTCGCCTATAAGGAGGTATCCCGACCTGGTCGTCCACAGACTGCTGAAGGCTTTCTCCTCCCGTGGAAACGGCGAGCTCACCGACGAACAGAGAGAGTACGAGGAAAAGCTCCCCTCAATAGCCTCATGGGCTTCGAAAAGGGAGCGCGTCGCCAACGAGGCCGAATGGGATCTGCTGGACATGAAGAAAGTCGAATATATCTCCAACCACATAGGTGAAGTTTTCCAGGGTGTTATAACCGGTCTCGCAAAATTCGGAATCTTCGTGGAAATAACCGAAAAGATGATATCAGGCCTGGTGCACATATCCACTTTGGACGACTATTACGACTTCATAGAAAACCAGAACATACTGGTCGGCAGAAAGAACAAGAGGATCTTCAGGATCGGCGACGATCTTAAAGTTCAGGCGGTCAGGGCTGATAAAACGACTATGGAGATAGATTTCAGCATAGTGGAAAAAGAGAAAAAGCCCGTCAAAAAAGTCAGTCACGAACAGAAAACCCGGTCAAAAAAGCCGAAGAAACACCACAAATGAACAGTGAGGGAAGGGCGGAAATTGTCCGCCCTTCCTTTTATAGATCATGAAAGCTAGCCGAACCCGAAGGATCGGAAAAGCGGTTCACTTAACGAAAAAAGCCACCAGCGCGATACTCATGGCCGGAAATGAGTATTTCCATTCCGGACTGAAGAGATAAACGCCGTATTCTTCAACCGTGTACCAGCCGGTAAAAGTGTAAGGCTCGTTAGCTGTGGCGACTATCGTCACTATGTCACCCTTCTTGTACTGTCCGCAGCCCGAAACCATTCCTCCTTCCGTCGGAGAGGCCGAAAGAGTAACCTGGTAGGTCGGCAGACCGAACCGGGCCAGAGCCGTGAACCCCGCCTGAGGACCGGAGAAAGCGTACTGGGCGATCTCCTCGTTGCTGAAAGTGTACCAGTGTTCGCCCGTCAGAAGCTGCTCGCCCACAAACCAGCCTTCGTAGCTCAGGCCGTCGGTGGGGGTCACGCCTATCGTCACTTCGTCTCCGTAGAGATAGGTGCCTCCACCGGTCGTGATTCCGGCGTCAGTCGGCGTTACCGCGAGCGTGACATCGAAGGGGAGAGGCGAGAATTTGTGCATCCATGTGGTGTCCGTGACACCCAGTGTCAGGAAATCGGTGGCGTTGAAATTGTACACCGGATTCGGACTGATCAGCTCTCCCTGGTTGTACCAGCCGCCGTTACCGTAACCCGTGTATGGAACTGCCCCCAGCTCCACCGGATCGTCCCAGTAGTACTTACCACCGCCCGTAACCTCTCCGCTGCCGGTAGGTGTGGCGACAACAGTGACTTCGAGAGTCTTGGGATCGAATTCCACCTTGAAATCCAGATCGAAAGCTTCCTGAGTCTCGAAGTAATCTTTCGTGTTGAAGGAAAAGACTGGAGTGGACGCCACCAGTGCATCGTTTCTGTACCAGCCTCCGAGATTGAACGGGAGATTGGGCATGGCGGTCAACGTAACGAGCTCGTCGTAATCGTAGATCCCCTCTCCCATTACGGTTCCGCCTTCGGGTGGGACAATGTTAACCGCGACGACGACCTTTTGCTTTTCAAAGTGAGCCACGATTTCCTTGGACTGATTCATTTTTATGGTGGCGTGCTCATTGGTTCCAGAATGGTCTCCCGTCTATTGAGTGAATTTCCACCCCTCGTCGGGAACTGCTTCCAGAGAAACCGTCTCGTTGAATTTGTACTTGTCCTTTTCGGGAGTAACGACGACCGAGCCGTTGCCCTCGTGCAACACAGTGAGTACATAACTTGCAGGTTTGCTCAAATACTCACATGCTCCAAAAACAACGATCAACGCCAATGCTATCAACAACGGAATAACCTTCTTCATTCAATAGCCCTCCTTCAGCATAAAATGCCCGTTCCTGCATTCACCTGTGCTGACAAAAAACTCTGGGCTGAGACAAAGAGTGGGTTATGACAAGACTCACAGAGCGACTGTTTCGAAAGAACCCTTCACAGGAGTGGATAGAACGATTCTAGCAGTTATTAAGTTTATAACAATGCAAAATCTCTACATATCTCTGAAGAGAAGAGGAAAGAGTGGGAAGAGTCGTCGTTGGAAAGAGTAGAAAAATCAGTCCTTCGGAAGAGCGGTTTTTCGTTACGGAGCTAGGAGCTTTGTTCTTCGTTCGCAAGAGCAAAAACCGTCCTTGGAAGAGTGAAAGAGCAGTTTCTCGTTCCGACGCTGCGCGTCCAGGTTCCTCGTTCTTGGTTCAAGACAGAGGAAAGACCAGGATGCCGGATCAGGTCAGGCATGACGGGAAGGGAGGAAAGACCGCGAAAATGGGGACTGAAGGGATCCTGACATCTGTCCCGTTTTTCGCGAAGACCGGGATCCTGACATCTGTCCCGTTTTTCGCGAAGACCGGGATCCTGACTGGGAGCTTGTCAGGATGACCCGAAGGGACTGTCATCCCGTAATGCTCTTATACGGGACCCCGCTCTTTATATACGGGATCTCGCTCTTACCGACGATTTTCGCACCGTTGCTCTTTACCACTCATTACCCATCACACACCACTCACAACTGCTCTTATCATCCCACTATGGTTCTCACTCAACGAGATCGTTTTTTTGAGGATACTTGCGGGAGAGGATCAAACATCAGATCGGATGAATGAAATGGCCTTTTTTGGGCTGTCCGTCAGGAGCTGGACAACTGCGAATTATGAAGGTTAGAATAAAGACAGTAACGATAGACCTTCCGTCAAAGGCTCAGAAAGATACTCTCGGAAGTTGCTCTCCGAGAGTATCGTGTGATCGAGCTGTCTTTTCGGAACTTATGTTATATTGATAGTCTAGAAATCGAAGCTCCTCCCATTATTGGGAGTAACGCCATCCCATAGGTATCCGGCCGCTTCGAGAGTATGGACGACTGTTTTGTAGAACCCCTCTTCAAGCGGGGGAGAGATATAGAATTCGGTTGAGAGTCCGACATACCCAAGCAGATCCCTGTAATAGCTGTTATCACGGTAAATAGTGGCCGTTACGTATGCTCCGGGTACGGGATAGCCATCGTAATCCTGGACACTCATTCTCACAATAAGCTGATGCTGCCAACCGGTGCCGGGAAACCATCTATACGCTCTGTCATAATCTATATAGTTTATCTTCATCAGAATCGCCGAGGGGATTTCTATATAGGTCATCTTCACTTTTCCATCGGCACCGTTACCACCATTTTGAGTTCCTCCATTACTGGTTCTATTAGCTCCGCTTCCTCCTCCGCCAGTTATTTGTCCGCTGTTTGAACCGTTATAAACCGGTACCCAGCCGCCGTCGCCTCCGCTTTCGTATCCTCCGGCTCCCTTAGCGTTACCGTTAGAGTCTCCTCCGCTGGCAGTTGAGCCTGCGCCTCCGCCTCCGCCGTTATCGCCATTTCCGCCCGAATACTTTATATCACCAACGGAGTCATCTATCGATCCACCGGCACCCGGATAGGAGCCTTCATTACCTTTGGGAATATAGGAGCCACCCTTTCCGCCCGCGGCGACTACGAGGTTTTCTCCAAAGATACTGGGTTGACCATCGTTTCCATCATTGTTTCCGATACCACCGTTTCCACCGCCACCGACTACGATGTTATAGGATGGATCTGTAATGGTCACAACGCTTCTGGCGTAGGCTCCACCACCCCCGCCTCTAGATATGGTCGTTGTCCTTCCGGACGATCTTCCGCCTCCACCGCCTCCGCCGCCCCAGGTTTCAATGAAGACCTTTGTTTGACCTTTATTGCGGAAGAAGTATGTTCCGGGAGAGTCGTATATATCTGTCTTCATCTGCATATTGATCTCGAGTCCATCTTCGACTTTGAATCTGCCTTCAGATGAGATGGTTACGGCCGTACCAAAGTAGTCGTACATGAAGTTGATTCTGTACTTGTAGATATCGTCCGGTAAGGCAAGATCGTTCTCCAGATAATATTCGAGATTGGTGTCGTCTTTCACTTCGAAAGTGCCCGAGAAGGAAAAATCTACGTTTCTTCCTGTATAGGCCGAACGGTGCTTCAACCTGAACCAGTATCTTCCTGATAGAAGGTTTGCCGTCCCCGTCTCGGCGTTACCGTGGTTCAGTGTCGCCACTAGATCTCCTTCTTCCATGTTCGCTTTCGAATATATTTTGATCTCGAACAGCCCCGTAAGAACCTTCGCGGTAGTTTTGAAATTAACCGCATACTTCTTCGCTTCCATGACGATATCCTGTTCAAGGTTTTTATCAATAACATCAAAATTAACTGCCCAGACTTCATATCCCTGCTTTGAAGCTTCGAATTTGTAGTAGCCACTCTCAAGATTGATGGACGCTTCGCCATTGATATCCGTAACCAGTGGATCGCCCATTGGAACGTAATCGTAAGATGGCTCGCCCGAGTTCTTATAGAGCTGTATCGATACACCCGCAAGGTTGTTTTTCTCTTTGAAGAGGACCCTGTAACCGGTACGCGCGAAGTTCGCGGTAACGGTCGCGTCTTCGGAGGGCATGGTGTAGTTGGTTTCCGCTTCGTCTGGAGATTCAAGAGTGCCGGCCGTCGCCGTCCAGTTTACGAATTCGAAGTTCTCGGCCGGAAGAGCCGTCAGGTAAACCTTCTGACCCGCTTCGTAAGTACCAGCTCCCTCGACCGTTCCACCTGTATCCGGGTTGGACTGCGTAAACAGATGGTGACTTGAACCCCAGCCCTCCCAGGCCGGTTGAGGTACATCCAACTCGACAACACAGCTCAGCGCTTCATTAACCCTTATATATAGCTTTTCAGGATAATCGTTCAGCGTCTCGCCTTCGCCATAGGTTAGGGTTATCTCATGGGGCCAATCGGCGGAAGCGAGCTCTGCGCCGGTCAGCGCATATGGGTTTCCCGATGAGAAAGGGCCTTCTTCTCCTCCATAACCTCCGACGAACATGACTCCCGTGTCGGACCAGATTTCGAGTTTCTCTACCTCTGGCGGCAGTTCCGATGCGTTGCCGCTCAAAACTATGTTGTAAGAAGCCATACCCAATCCGTGATACACAATGACGGTATCCAGCGAATCGAAGAGGTCGTTCCAGTTGAGAAAGTTCGCCTTTATTGTTCTGCCGCCAGCCACTAAAATCTCATATGTCCTCTCCGTGCTTAGTTCCTGACCATTCTCGGTCCAGTTGCGAAAGTAGTGGCACTCTCCCGGCACCGCTTCTGCCTCCAGAAGGCTTCCGCATAGGTGAGTCGCTTCGTATGTTTCAACGGCCGCTGCGCCGTCGACTTTGATCTTTCCGGCGTCTTGAGGATCGGGATCGATCTTGACCGTATGCTGGCTTGTAGTGAATCTGGCAGTCAAAGTTCGAGACTGGTAGACCACGAAAGCATAAGGGTTGCTTATACTGACTTCCGTCCCGTTTTCATACCAGCCGACAAAGTCGTAGCAGTTTGCCGGGAAGGCTTCCAACCTGACTTCTTCTGCGTAACGGTGGTCTCCCGCATAAGGTATTGTCACTTCATGATTGTCAACGGTTATCGTCCCCGAATCGGTTGGATCGATATCGACAGCTATCTCGAAATAAGCCGGCCCGTAATTGGCGTAGATGTCGAACTTACGGGGGAACTGCGGGACCTCGCCGGCTGTCAGATGATAGAGCAACGGATCGGCCTCTCCCAGCTTGTGTGCTTCTTCCAATCCCGGGTCGTCGTACCAGGCGAGAAAGACGCAATCTACGCCGGGAAAGGCGTCTGCGACAAGGTTGTCAGCCACTCCTTCTGCGCAAAAGCTTCCATGATAGATAACCGAACCGGCGTTGATCTCGGGATTTCCGCAGCCCTCTTGAACAGCGTGAAAAATAACCGCGTATAAATAAACGCGGTCCTTAATATCGAATCTTCTGCGAGACTGAACATCGACCGCGGTCGGGCTTATGAGACCACCTCCGATTGCGACTTCATAGTCCATCTTTTTGGCGGCCTCGGGAAATTCGAAATACTTCCAGATGTCCTCTACTCTTAAAAGAAAGGCCGCCTCTTCAACATTTGTCGGATCTTCCGCCCTGAGTATCACCCTGCTTATCTTGTATCTATCCATGGGCGATAGCCCTTCCAGGTAATCCGCGGAGTAAAAGACAAAAAGCCTTTCTCCACCGATATCTGCCGGGCCGAACCATTCAGCATAAGGATAGACGAGAAAGAAACCTTCATCTACCGGGAATGAGCTCGCGGTTATATAGATGCCCGTGCGGCTATCGACAGAACCTGCTACAAATTCATCTTCTTCAGCGGAAATAGAGAACGTCTTTCTAGCGAGCTCTTTGCCCTTCAAATCTCTTGCAATGATCGTCAGCTCTTTTACACCACTCTCGACTACGAGATCCTCGATAACTGCCTGCCCCTTTTCAAGCTTAAAATCACTTTGAGATACGAAGCCATCAGCGATGATCTCCAGGCTGACCGCAGCGCCTGTCTTCGAGACAGACAACTCCGCCTTGAATTCATTCTGACTCAACAGCGGCCATTCCGTGACCGGAGTGAATCTGGCATCTATCTCAACCTCTCCCCGGAGCTTTAGACAACCGGATAGCAAAAACAATCCAAAAACAACAGACACGAAGAAAGCCAGAGTGAGCGTTCTTTTCTTCATGGCATACCTACCTCCCCGTTTATAGATCATTACACTCTCGGTACGATCCCAAATCTACTCAATATCCATAAATATCTTTTGTTCATCTAAAAGTGTTTTCTCGAGTACAATGAAGAGAACTGCCAAAAATCCTGATGTTTTTGTTCAATGCTAAAAGTGCAATATGAGACCCTGGTGTTCCCCGTATAGGCGAGAATTGTCGTCTTCTTGACGCCAGGATTAGTGTAGAACTCGGAGAATTGTATCCATCCGGTTTCATCTGGAAAGACTTCGTTCTTTGGGAAAGAGATTTCGTCTCTATCTTTGAAGTCTATTTTTGTTACCCTTTCATTCACTTTGATTCTCACATCGTATTTGCAGCCGGCTATATTTGAGCCCAGCAAAAGAAAATTGACTTCTAGGAAGGCCTTTTCAAATTTCGCCACCAGGTTCTGGCTTTTCTGAATGGCAAAAGTATACTCCCGATCTGCGCTGACTAGAGAATCATTCTCTCTGTCATACCAGCCGATAAACATGAAGCATTCAGTTGCATCCGCCGTTATTGTTACATATTCACCCTTCAGATATACACCCGTCCCCGAAACTGTTCCGCTGCTCTGAGGGATAATCGATAACGACAACACAACTGGCTTTATTAAGCAGGAAGTCAGCAAGAATAAGACATACAGCAATAAGATCGCAATCAGTATTTTTCGCATCTATTTTCCCTCCACTCAACAATCTTTCAGAAGCGGAGATTCCAATTCGGCGATGCTTATAGCTGCGAAAATGAACGGCTAGAAAGACATTTCTGGTTCTCGAAAATATAAAGTATTCAAACTAACGACTGTATATTTAGACATGATATTATACCATCTCGACTGTCGAATACAAAGCTACTTCTAAATTTGACATATACGGGGATAGCACGAAGGGATTACAATCCCTTACCCGACACTGGATCGGTTTTTTCTCGGGTTTGTGGTCTCCTATCTGTCTTTATCGCCGATGCCACTGAGCGCCTCGCGCCCAACGTTATCGGCAGATTTAGTAGAATTCCGGCGAGGTGGTATTGCACGAGTTCTGGAAAGTGTTATCCAGGTACTGCGTAAAAAAACCTTCCCGAATTGAAAGATCGTTTTTCGTTTCTAAGATAGATAGAGATCTTTGACTCGTTCACGAAGGGAAACCGCAGGGACGACAGAGATTTGGACATCCGCATAGATAGGGTACCGGGTTTGAAATTCATATGGAGCTCACAGAGCACCCTGAACGCAATTGTACGACAGAATAAGGGTTTTAATCTCTCTTTAATCGACGTTCTTCTATACTGATTTCATATATCTCAGGAGGTCGATAACATGAAGCGAATAATCACTCTTACCCTTCTTCTATTGGTGGCTTTTGGTTTGGTGTTTGCTAACAACGGAAACGGTCCGGGCGATGGCATTTCCGATGGACCGGACGATGGTGCTGGCTATGGTTCTCCGGGAAACGGTCAGGGGGACGGTCCGGGTGGCGGAAAACTCGATTCCAATGAGCGGACGGCGGTATTACCCGCCGTTCGTCCGATTTCCGGAAAGAGTGAACCATTGTTTTTCACGCTATTCAAAGAGTTCATATTTATGATGCAGAATGCGTTCAAAAGCTTCAATTTCTCAGGAGCTGCAATTTTTCATATCGGAGGTCACTAAATATCATCGTGAGGTCTATCGGTGAATTTTTGCAATCAGCGTGATAAAAAATCATTATAGCCACCTCTCGTTTTTCGCCTTTTCATAGTGAACAGACAAGTCGATTTGCCCCCCCTGTCTTTTTAGCAGCCAATCACAAACTACTGCTCATATAAAACAAGCCGCACGTTGCGAGTCGATAGTGGCAACTTGACAAATAGCGTGAAGTATATATAATTGAATTAAATGACCGGTCAACAGGGGGATTTCGCTTGAGAAATGAAGACAGTCAGGAAGCTAGAGAAAGAATTATAAACGCCTCAATACAGCTTTTTTCACAGAAAGGATTCGATGCTACCACAACCGGAGAGATCGCCTCGATGGCCGGAGTGACCAAAGGTCTTATCTACTACTATTTCACGAGCAAAGAGGAAATCCTCAACTTCCTGGTCGATTCGCTTATGAAGGACGCAACTACCATCGCAATGGATTTCGTTCACACTGGCATAGTTCAGATGATCAGAGACGGGAAACTAGACATCGAAACCGACAGGCTCCGTTTCATCGACGGCGGAGCGGTCCGTGATTTCTTCAGAAAGGTCATGAATTACTACGAGCGCGCGCTGGATTTCGTGCTGGAAAAAAGAGCCGTCATACGCATACTCATGCTTGAATCTCTCAAGGACAGCAAGCACCACAACGATCTTTTCAGATTTATGGAACTTACGGGCGACGGGGAAGACAACCCCGTATTCAAAACTATCTACGAGGCCGACAGGGATTTCACATATTCGGGAGATATGTCGGTGTTCAAATTTTTCTTCTCTATAATACCGCTGATCAATTTTGCCGCTCATTACGAAGAGTACAAAGCCATTAGCTCGATGAGCGATAGTGAATTGAAAGACTCTTTTATACGCTCTTTCAAGATAATCTTCGCCTCGCTCATATCGGGAAGCGAGATACTCTTGCGCAACGACAAAACCAGAGAGATTTAGAGCTAGATCTGAACCATCGCCTGATGTTTGTGAGTTTTAATTTTGACTGAACGTTCAGTCAATTACGATCGACACCGAGTTAATTTCGCACGAGAGGAAGGAGTAAGAGAATATGATACCGCATCATGATAGTCTGACAGAGGTATTGAAACAGCTTGAAGTCGATCCGGAAGTGGGACTCTCATCCGAAGAAGCGGCGCTTCGTCTAAAAAGCCACGGCGAAAACAGATTGAGGGGAGAAAAAAAGAAAGGGAACTTTCGACGTTTTCTCGGGCAGTTCAAAGATATCATGATAATCATACTGATGGTGGCGGCCGTTGTATCTTTCTCCGTCTCATTCTACGAAGGAGAAAGCTGTATAGAACCTGTGTTGATAATTCTCATAGTTGTTTTGAACGCGATAATCGGGGTGATTCAGGAAAGCAAGGCTGAGAAAGCACTGGAAGCTCTAAAACGCCTCTCAGTAACGCGCGCCAGAGTTTTGCGAAACGGCGAAGAAAGCATTATAGAGTCCGCCGGCCTCGTTCCGGGAGATATAGTAATCGTAGAGGCCGGAGATTTCGTACCGGCCGATTGTCGAATCATATCTTGCGCGAGCTTGAAAGTAGATGAATCGGCACTCACCGGTGAATCCGTCCCGTCGGAAAAAAACGCAGAGACGCCCGTATCTGAAGATGCTCCCCTCGGAGATCGTCATAACATGATCTTCTCCGGTTGTGGCATCTCTTACGGTCGTGCGAAGGCTGTGGTAACGGCCACAGGCATGGACACGGAGATGGGAAAGATCGCCGGTCTTCTGGCCGGTGAAGAAGAGCGTTCTACTCCACTTCAGAGAAAGCTGGCGACTCTCGGCAAGTACCTAGGAATAGCCGCACTTCTGGTCTGCGCGGTAATTTTCATTATCGGGCTGATCGATAAAATTCCATTGATGGAAATCTTTATGATTTCCGTATCGCTAGCGGTTTCGGCCATTCCCGAGGGCCTCCCTGCCATTGTAACAATAGTGCTTGCCATAGGTGTGCAGAGAATGGTGAAGCGCAACGCAATCATCCGCAAATTGCCGGCCGTAGAGACTCTTGGAAGCGCATCGGTGATCTGCTCCGATAAGACCGGTACGCTCACACAGAATCGAATGACTCTCGTTAAAGCCTTTGATGGATCGACGTCGATACTGGAAGACATCGGAAGCGACAACTCTCCTTCTATAAAGAAGCTTTTGTGTTACGCCACGCTCTGCTGCGATGGCAAAATTATGTTCGAGGATGGGGTTGAAAAACATATAGGCGATCCCACCGAAACGGCCATAATACTTGCAGCACACAAGAATGGAATGATGAAGGAAGAACTGGACGCAAGTTATCCGAGGTTGGCAGAAATCCCGTTCGATTCCGAGCGGAAAATGATGACCACGGTGAATCTCATAGACGGAAAAAAGATCGTGATAGTCAAGGGTGCCTTCGATGTTCTCTCAAGTTACTGCATAGAAGATAACATGAGGCAGGCACGTGAATATGTAGATCGGATGGGCCGCGATGCCCTAAGGGTTCTTGCAGTGGCCTTCAAAGAGATCGATACTTTACCGGCCGAACCGGCTCCCGAAATTTTTGAGAGCAATTTGACCTTCATGGGACTGGTGGGTATGATCGACCCCGTTAGACCCGAAGCGAAAGAAGCCGTCGCGCTTTGCAGAAAGGCCAGTATAAAACCGATTATGATTACCGGTGACTACTCGCTCACGGCATCTGCCATAGCCAGGGAACTGGGAATTCTCGGCGAAGGCGATGAGACAGTAACCGGAAGGGAGCTGTCAGCGATGAGTGAAAGTGACCTGAAAGAGAGAATCGGGAAGATCTCGGTGTATTCCAGAGTTTCACCTTACGATAAAATTCGTATAGTTCGAGCCTGGCAAGAGCGAGGAGAGATTGTCGCAATGACCGGCGACGGAGTGAACGACGCTCCGGCTCTGAAAGCCGCCGATATAGGTTGCGCCATGGGGATCACCGGTACAGATGTGGCCAAGGGGGCGGCCGATATGATCCTGACGGACGATAACTTTGCAACAATAGTCGAAGCGGTGAAAGAAGGGCGGGGTATTTACGACAATATCAGAAAAGTGGTCGGCTTTCTTCTTGGAACGAATATCGGGGAGATACTCACCGTCTTCTTCGCCATGTTGTTGTGGAGAGAAGCGCCTCTACAATCTATGCAACTTCTCTGGATCAACCTGGTAACCGACAGTCTTCCGGCCATAGCACTGGGTATGGAACCCGTGGAGAGCGACGTGATGAATCGAAAACCCAGACGAAAAGGAGAAAGCATATTCGCGAACGGGCTGGGCTTACAGGTCTTACTCCAGGGATTATTGTTTTCAACCCTTACTCTTGCCGGATTCATGATTGGGCGGACTACTGGCAATTTAGTGACTGGACGTACCATGGCTTTCCTTGTGCTTTCGCTGACCCAGGTGATACATTCATTCAACATGCGCTCCAGTCGTTCCCTGTTCAAAATCGGGCCGTTCACCAATAGAACCCTCAACCTGGCCGCGGTTGCATCGTTCGTGATGATAGCGCTTGTTTCACTTGTGCCGCCCCTTGCGACCGTTTTCGATATGACGACTCTTAGCAACGGTCAGTATCTAATCGCCGTTTTACTGGCTTTTGTCCCGCTGCCGGTCCTTGAACTGGCAAAGATTATCGGTCTGGTAAGACACAGAAAGTGAACCCGAAAGTGATGTTACCGGTTGGTTCTTCCTCATTATGTATGAGGGAATAGAGAAAACGGTGTAAGATTAGGATAAGGAGTGAAATAAGTTGTAGAGGATGGATGAGGAACTTGGAAGAGATGCTGAAGACACTTGACCGGGATTTAGTACTGACCGAAACAGTGATTCACGAGAACAGAATAGAGTTACATGCGAAGATGGCGAGGGAAGAAGCAATCTGTCCATATTGTGGAGCGAAATCGAGGAGTGTACACAAGATATATATCAAGACAATTGCCGATCTGCCGGTTCAAGACAAAGAGGTGAGGATAGTATTGCAGAGAAGGGTGTTCTTCTGCAAGAATCCAGAGTGCGATAAGTCGCAATTCGCAGAGAGAT
>Ga0208041_1000355_pt1 | contig 48356 bp, 38 predicted proteins | sample AD_SCU002_MetaG_FD_184453 | JGI IMG/M metagenome (GOLD analysis project Ga0208041, IMG submission 184453) | Active sludge microbial communities of municipal wastewater-treating anaerobic digesters from China - AD_SCU002_MetaG (SPAdes) (version 2) | ecosystem: Engineered > Bioreactor > Anaerobic...
CGTTCGCCGCTTTCGGGAGCAGTTCCTTCACCTTGTCCACGGCCGCCTGGGCCTTCTCAACCGTCCTCGAGCCGATGATGACGTCTTCTCCCGCCTCGACAAACCGGGTCGCGATCCCGAGACCCTGACCACCGGTTCCACCAATTACTGCAATCGTTGTCATATCTTTCACTTCAATCGGTTTACGTTGTTATACTCGCTTTCACCGCCCCATCTATGCGATGCAGTGCACCCGCCATCGACAACCGTGGTTGTCCCCGGTGTAACCGCTTCGACGCTTGCGGGATGCACGGCGGCGCGTTCAACACACGGTCCTCCCATACCGTCCCGGCGGGACCATGGGCTTGATGCTTGTTGATGCTTTCACCATCTTCTCAGAGGACACCCAAAACGATCTGCGCATCATGGGCAGGCCTAGAGCAAAGCGCTCACATGCAGGGATTTGTCCGGTGCCATGGCCTGAGCCGGAACATGGCAGTCACCCGGTGGCCGCACCGGACGATATCCCTGCTCCTGCCTGAGCGGCAGTCGCGTGCCGCATCCGGGATGCATGAGCAACCGAAGGTGCGGATAAAGGCTACCAGGAGGCAGGATTTCGAGAGACCCGGATTGCTTTGAGTGGGAAGAAAGGAGGGGGATACCCCTCCCGGCAGAGGGTTTCAGGACGACCTCTCTAATGAGTAACTCTCACCTACCAATTATAAGTGCTTTTCCTTCCACGAACAGAGCCAAAATAGTCACTAATCCTGGAAAAAATGGATAAATTAACGTTTTTTATGGAACCGTCCGTCCCATGTCGGCTTACATCGGGTCCGGCATACCGGGCGGATTAGCGCCGCCCGGTACACAAGATATCCGACGGTGGTGTTGCCGTTTCTGCAGGTGATGAAGTCCGGCCTGCTGACGGCATAAATATACTATGCGGCCTGTTCAGTGAGCGGGAACGTAGATTCCGGATGTTTCGCGGCATCAGATGAGCACTCTCTTCCACCAGCGGGGGTATAGCCTGGAGTGTCGGTTGCGCGTATTCGGGAGACCCCGAATGAAGAATAACCTGCGATTATCAGGGCTGCGACAGATGCGCGGCTCCTGGCGACATGGCAGGCGGCACTCCGGCCCGACCTAGCCCGACCTCCCGGACCCGGTGCCCCCGCTCCAGCGGCTGACGATCGACCGGCAGGGTCCTCTCGCGAGGAGGCTTTCGAGAAAAAGTTCAGATTGATTGTTCCCAGCCCTGGCCCATGTCGATGAGGGGCCGCAGTTCTGTGACTTCGAACGTCACCGAGGCGTGGATCATCGCTGCCGCATCCTCGCCAGCGACCTCGGCGACCTGTTTTCGATATCTCTCCAGCATCTCCCCGGAAGTCGCATACTCCTTCATCTTCAGGTAGACCCGGAGCCCCTTCCAGTCCATGATCGTCTCTCCACTCTCGACGATCGTGTAGATGGCGTTCGGGTTCTCCTGCAGGTATTCAAACGTGCGGTTCTTCCCGAGCCCCATGACGACGGTCTTCTCGTCGACCATCATCGGCGAACCGAAGATTGCCGCATCGACTTTTCCCTCCCTGTTTGCGGTGCTGAGAAGGCCGATCCTCGGCTGTTTGTTGAAGTAATCCATCAGTTTTGATGCCATGATTCTTTCCTCCTGTCGATCTCGGAATCATCGCCTCTGCATAAAAGGTTTTGGGTGATGGAGGACCCTCACCACCCGGCGATTCCCGTTGTGACGTGAGGCTGCTTGAGATGCGGCTATCCGGGAGCACTAACCCCTCCAAACAGGCCGCGGCACCGCCAGGCAACCCCTCCACCCGGGTGCGGCGTGCGCCTCAGTACGAACTCCAGCCGCCGTCCGCAACCACGGTCGCCCCGTTTACATAACTGGTATCGTCCGAGGCCAGGCAGAGGGCAAGCCCGGCAATCTCGTCCGGCGATCCATTGCGGGGGGATAGCGCCAGACCCGCCGTCGAAAGAGAGAGCCCTTCTTGATTGAGATCCGCCGTACCGAGGCTCGCCGTCATCTCGGTCTCGACGAATCCCGGTGCTATGACGTTTGACCGAATGCCCTTCTTCGCGTACATGAAGGCAGTGTTCTTCGCAAGGCCGAGAACCGCATGCTTCGACGCCGTGTATGCAGCACCGCCCCGCATCCCGTAGAGGCTGGCGACGGATGCGACGGTTATAAAGACGCCCTTGCCCTGTTTCAACATCTCAGGGATGGCCGCCCGGTAGAAACGCATCGGGCCGTTCACGTTGACATCGAAGACCCGCTGCCATGTCTCGTCGTCCACCTCCCCGACCGGATCTATCTTATCAAGGACGCCTGCGTTGTTGACGACGATATCGAGCTTGCCAAATGTATCTACAGCCGTCTTTACGGCGTTCCGGACATCCTCTTCCCGGGTCACGTCGCCGGCAACGGCAACGGCTTTGCCGCCGTCGGCAGTGATCTCGTCGATGACACCCTGCAGTTTCTCCTTTCTCCGCGCGATAGCGACGACCATTGCACCTTCCTGTGCGAAACGCTTCGTGATAGCCTCACCCATGCCGGAGCTCGCTCCGGTGATGATGGCTACTTTATTGTCCAGTCTTCCCATGACGGTTCCCTCCTGGATTTCAAATTCATGTCGATACCGGCACAACCAGCCCGTACCGGAGCCGGTCGCCCGAGTTCCGCCGAACAGGCCGCTGTTCTGGAAGTACCTGCCTATTCGAGCGCCTCGATCACCCGGATACCCGGGATCATCTCGACCGGTGGTGCCGCTACAGTCTCACCATCCCCGTCGCCATCACAGATGAGGCCATCGGATCCTGAGGCGGACGGCAGGGATTCGTGAGGCCGGCGAGTCTCGACAGGGGCACGGCCCTTCGCTACCCATCTCAGACAGCCAGAAACTCCGCGGGAGCGAGGCTGGTGGCGAGCATCACCGTGTTGATCTCCCGGTTCTGCGTCCAGGTGCCGGCCTCCCGGTTCTCCGGGTCCATCCAGAAGCGCTCGATCTCATCGGCGAGCGGCAGGTATCGCATGAGAGCATCCGCCCGCCGGGAGAGGTCCGGGTTCTCCTGGACCCGTGCCGCGAAGGGGCCGACCCCACGGAGCCCGATCGAGAGCCCGAGCTCCCGGAAGGCGAGACGGTAGTCTGCAGGGTAGCGGAGCGTCCCGCCCCGGGCAAAGCGTGCGAGGCCTGATTGGGCCGCACCGAGAACGAAAGGCAGCAGAACGTCGGAGATGGACCCGACCCGGCCCGCGAGCTGCGCTATCCTCCCGAAGTCAAACAGAAGGCCGCCGATGCCGAGCGGGTCGTCGGTGGCGAGGCTCCTACCCCGGCAGATGTTGGCCATATCGGCGATCTCGGTCGAGAGGTCGGTCCTTCCTCCCGCCGCCTGGAGCTCGCTGTAGGTGACGAAACCGTCGAGCGGGTCGTGCAGGCCCATGGAGGGAACGAGCGGCCGGGAGAGGTCGATGCTCATCTTCCAGTACATCCTCTTGCCGCCGGAGGAGAGGGCGTAGGTGAACGCGGCATGGGCAGCCTTTGCAAGCTCCACCGCCCACCGGGTATAGGCCGGGTCCCCGGTGACCCGGCTCACCCGGCTGAGCGCATGCATCCACTTCGTGAGGTAGTGATAATACTGCCCGTCCCGCTCCCACTCCAGCCGCTCGTCGAACGGTTCGTCGGGCCTTCGCTCGGGGAGTGGTTTTCCGATCCGGAGGCCGCCCCGGGTCGGGTGCGCCTCCCCCTCCTCGTCGGGAAGACCGCTGATCCAGCCCGTGCGAGAGTCATCGTCGCGGTGCCGGCCGAGGGTGTGGTGCACCTGGCCGACGAGCCGGAGGGCGAGATCGCGGTAGACCGCGTCGCCGGTTCGGCGGAAGAGTTCGAGGTAGTTGCAGACCGCGTAGGCGTCCGTCCAGAGGTAGCGCCGCGGGCGGTCGTGAGGGGGGTCAAGGCCGGTCAGGCCGGCGAACTCGGCCATGAGGTCGCGGACGGTTGCGATGTTTTCGTTCTCTGTCATCCCGGAAAACGGGATGCTCCATCGGGTTCATAAGTGTTGCCCTAGCGATTACTTACGGCGGAAGGGTACACGAAGTAGGTATGGCAGGCTTTGCAGGCGGGTATGTCGGAGTCGGAGCGGCATTCGGGATGACCGCGGGACCGATGCTCGCCGGGCTGCCCGGCGTGGTTGCGGGCACCGCAGTCGGTAAGGTTATCGGGTGGTTTATCGGAAAAAGTTCCCGCAGGTAGTATCGCAAGATCTGTCCCGGCCGGGAGGCACCGGCGGTGTACCGCCCGTCTCTCATGGAAAAAGGGAGGTAGAGTATTCACACCTTTGCCAGGACCGACGCCATGAGCGTATAATACGCCGTCCTCATCTTATCAACGGCGGCCTCGTAGGTGTCAAACGCCTCGGACGAGATCTCTCCGTTCTTCTCGTACGTCGAGAAGAAGGTGTCTGCCGCCGACCGGTACTCCGCTACGGCGTCCATCATCGCCGGGTACTGTTCTGCGGCAGTACCCCCGGCTGTAGCATTGAACACCTCTGCCTGTGCCATGAACCGGTCCATTCCTGCGTTGAACTCCTCTTTCTCCTCGGCGTTGCCCAGTGCAACATACTCGAACGACTCTCCGACCGATTTCATCAACTCTTCCTGCATCGCGAGGAGGGTGATGGCCGCGGTGGCGTCTCCGGAGATCTCCCTGCTGTTCCCGGAGAGCGAGGCATAGTAGGCGTCCGCAAACCGATCGTAAGCCGACCTCATCGCCTCGACGTCGTCCTCGAACGCCTGGAGGCTGGAAGCGGAGATGTTTCCGTTTACCTCATACTCGTCTATGAGCGTAAGGGCAGAGATGATCATCGCTGTGCGCAGTTCGTCTGTTGCACCATACTCTTTCTCCAGGACCTGCTGATCCGCCTGTCCGCTCGTGCCTATGACCTCCCAGATCTCGTCGCCCAGGATATCAGCCTCGACCATGCAGAGGAGGAACTCCGTCTTCTCGTCCTTGTCCCCCGAAACGATGTACTCGAACACCTCGTTCGTTCCCTCGAGCATCTTCACGTGCATCAGGCCGAAGACCACCGCGGTGTCCACGGTGGCGTTGAGCGAACCTTCGGGCTCGCCGGCCTTAGCGGTTGCCGAAGGGTCGGCAGCAGTGCATCCTGCAGCAGCGATCAGCAACGCGAGCAGGAAAGCCAGTATCACACCGAATGTAAGATTCCGCATGGTCGAATATTCATTCAAGGCGCTAATAACCGTTGCGTATTGAATTCCCATCGCGACGCCTCCTGACATAAAAACAGAACGGTTAAATCATTTCATTGTGGAGAATATCCTATGAGACGAAGGGTGTCGGTAATCGCGCTCATCATCCTTGCCGCAGTCATCTTCGCCTGCGGGTGCACCGGAACTACAACCACACAGCAGGGCACCGCTCAGGAGATCGTCGTCGGCGTTCTGCTGCCGCTCTCCGGAGATTATGCAGAGAGCGGAGAGGCCAGCAACGCCGCCCTCGCGGTGGCCGCAGAGGATCTCAACAACTACTATGCCTCGATCGAATCGGACTATCGGGTACGGCTGATCGTCGAAGATACAGAGACCGATCCTGCCGCTGCCCTTGAGAAGTTGAAAGAACTCGACAAGCAGGGGATCAGGATGGTTATCGGCCCCGGCTCCAGCGCCGAACTCGAGGCGGTCCGGACGTACGCCGACGAGCACGGAATCCTGATCGTCAGTACCATGAGCACGGCGCCGTCCCTCGCGATCGAGGGCGACAACGTCTTCCGGTTCGTAACGCCGGACAGTTACCAGGCCGATGCAACGGCGTACTTCCTGGAAGAGGACGGCATAGAGGCGGTCGTACCCATCTTCCGCGGCGACGTCTGGGGCGACGAGCTCAGGAACCTGACGGCGAAGGCGTTCGAGGCCCGGAACGGCACCGTTCTCGAGGGGGTCAGATACACACCGGGTCAGGAGGACTACAACAATATGGTAGCGGACCTCGATGTGCAGGTCGGCCGGGCCGTTGCAGCACACGGGAGGGATAAGGTCGGCGTCTACGCGGTCACCTTTAGCGAGATCGTGCCGATCATGACGGCGGCTGCAGGGACCGAGAACCTCACTGAAGTCCGATGGTATGGGAGCGACGGCAATATTCTCCTGGGAACGCTCGTGTCGCCCGGTGATGCCGCCCGGTTCGCGGTGCAGACGAACTTCACCGGCCCGGCGTTCTGGCAGGAGAGCAATGGCGCGGCACACGAGACCACCTTCCAGAAGATCCAGGACAGGCTTGGACGGCAGCCCGACGGCTACAGCCTGGCATCCTACGACACACTCTGGCTTGTCGCCCTGGCCGAGACACAGACCGCATCGACGAAGGCCTCGGAACAGAAGATTGCCTTAACCAAGATTGCAAACATGGTCGAGGGACCCTTCTGCGATGTGGTCGGTCTGAATGCTGCCGGCGACCGGTCGACTGCGCACTACTGCTTCTGGTCGGTCGAGGCCGACGGCGATGCGTACCGGTGGGTGCCGGTTGCCCAGTATGATACCTGGGCGGCGGGCATGACTCCGGAGTTCGGAATGATCGGAGCCTGAGCGCCGGCACCCTGTCCACTTTTTTTCAAACGGTCCCGGCGGGATCGAACCGCGACGGGGATCCGTCGACCGAGCACTACGTTTCCCGGCCGGTGAAGGCTGATGGCGACGCGTACCGGTTGGACCCCGGTTGCCCGGTATCGTATCCGGGCTGCGGGCGAGTCCGGGCCAACCAGACCGATAAAGGCCTGGAAAACCCGGAGCATCATCCGGACCCTTTTCTACGAGACTCCCTGTATCCGTCGCAGGACCCGCCGTCCAGCTGCTTTTTTGCTACAATTACGATCAAGCAGGCAAGGGCAGCCGGATCGCAAGAAGGAACAGATATCAGCGGGCGATAATCATTATTATCTATGAACCGCCGGGGACTTGCAGGACTACCCATTCTCATTCTCATCGGAACAGGGCTCTTTCTCGGATTCACAGGCCCGGTTGACGCGTCGGAAGCAACCCACCCGTTCACCGCCGAGGACCTTGTCATGATGAAGAGTATCGGAGGAACCGCATCCTCTCCCGATGGCCAATGGATCGTCTTTCCTCTGACGATTACCGACCTCGAGGAGAACAAAAGGCTGACCAACCTCTGGATCGTCCGGCCGGACGGGTCGGGCCTTCGCCAGATCACAAGCCAACCGGGAGACGACCGGGACCCCTGCTGGTCGGTGGACGGCCGAACTCTCTACTACCTCTCTACCCGTTCGGGCACCCCGCAGGTCTGGAAGATTGATCCGGAAGCCGGGGAGCCGGTCCAGGTGACGGATACTCCTCTCGATATTGCCAACTTAAAGATCTCTCCCGACGGAAAGAGCCTTGCCTTCACGATGGAGGTCTTCCCCGGCACCTCCATTGAAGAGACGGCTTTACGCCGTAGCGAGCTCGACGGAGCGAACACATCCGGTGTGGTGTACACGAAACTCCCGGTCCGGCACTGGGACACCTGGTCGACCGGGCTCCGGAACCACATCTTCGTGATGCCGCTTGCGACCAAAAAACCCGTGGACATCATGAACGTGATGGATGCAGACAGTCCGTCGAAACCCTTCGGCGGTTCGGAAGAGTTCACCTTCACCCCCGACGGTTCGGGAGTGGTGTTTGCCGCTGCCGATAACGGGGGGGAAGAGGCATGGCTCACGGACTGGAACCTCTACCTTGCGCCGGCGGACGGGGCCGGCTCACCGGTCAACATCACCCCCGATAACCCGGCCCGGGACACCACGCCTGTCTTCTCGGCCGACGGGACCACGCTCGCCTACCTTGCCACGACCTGTCCGGGATACGAGTCCGACCGGTATGAGATCAGGCTCATGTCATGGCCCGACAGGGAAGATACCGTGCTCGCAGGGAATTGGGATCGGTCGCCCACCTCGATCGTCTGGTCGCAGGACGCAAAGACCATCTACGCGACCGCCCCCGATCTCGGACAGCACTCGCTCTTTGCGATCGATACGGCTACCGGGGAGATCCGGACCCTTGTCGGGCAGGGGTACGTCTCATCGGTGGAGGCCGCCGGAGACCGGATCGTCTACAGCCATGCAAACCTGACCGCTCCGGCTGATCTCCATGCTCTGGACCCTGCTGAAAACCGGACCTGGCGCATCACCGGGGTCAACCGTGATCGGCTGTCGACCGTCAGGATGGGCGAGTACGAACAGTTCTCGTTCTCCGGCTGGAACAACGAGACGGTCTACGGCTACATCGTAAAGCCGGTGAACTTTGATGCGTCGAGAGAGTACCCGGTCGCGTTGCTGATTCACGGAGGGCCGCAGGACTGGCTTGGAAATGGATTTGGTTCCCGCTGGAACCCCCAGCCCTACGCGGGCCGGGGGTATGCCGTGGTCATGATCGATTTCCACGGGTCGATCGGGTACGGCCGGGCGTTCACGGACTCCATCCGGAACGATTGGGGAGGAAAACCGTTCACGGACCTGGAGCTGGGGCTCGATGCGGTTCTCACGGAGTACCCCTGGATGGACGAAGGCAACGTCTCGGCCCTCGGGGCATCCTACGGGGGTTACATGGTGAACTGGATCGCCGGGAACTGGCCCGGGAGGTTTCGCTGTCTCGTCTGCCACGATGGAATCTTTGACACCCGGTCTATGTACCACAGCACAGACGAGCTCTGGTTCCCCGAATGGGACTTCAGCGGCACTCCGTGGTCTAATCAGGAAGGTTACAGTATCAATAACCCCGCAGAGCACGCCGACAACTGGACGACGCCCATGCTCGTGATCCAGGGAAGGATGGACTACCGTGTCCCTGAGACGGAAGGTCTCGCCGCCTTCACCGTCCTTCAGCGAAAAGGCATCCCGAGTGAGTTCCTCTACTTCCCCGACGAAAACCACTGGGTCCAGAAACCCGAGAATAAAGTCTTCTGGTACTCCACCATCCTCGGCTGGCTGGACCGATGGACGGAGAATGTCGCTACCTGATGAGGTAAAACGTGCAGAGAAGCCGGCAATCCCGCGGCCATGCATAACCTCCTCTCATAACTTGTGTATCAGGAGCCGCGCCCGAAAGGGGAGGGACGGCGCCCCTGAGATCGTGGTTGAGGAAGCAGTGCCTGATTCTGGCGACCACCCCTGTTCCCGATTCGGCCCTTAACGGTTACATGTTGAATGTCAATCGAGGAACCCTCTGAATTAAAAAAAGAATCGCCGACCCCCGCCTCACCGTGCGGGGCCGGGAACCATCCTTCCCCCGGACTCGGGCCGCGGGGGTTTGATCCCGAACTCCGGCAGGATGACGTCGTGCGCGAGGTTGATGAATTCCTGCTGCTCCGGGCCGACCTGGTGGATCAGGACGCTGTCATAGCCCATATCGACGAATTTGCCCACCTTCTCTATGATCTTCTGGGGATCGGGTCCGCAGAGGACATTCTTTGCAACATCGTCCGGCGTCACCATCTGCTGCAACTGCTCGAAGTGCGTCGGGGTGGGGACGATCCAGTTCAGTTCCCCTTTGTTCGCGGCCATGGGGAACCACTCGTACGCCGTGCGCTTCGCCTCGTCAACGCTTCGGCCATAGCAGACTACGGTCTCGATCATGCACGACTTGCCCTCGCCGCCTGAAGCGCGGAACGTCTCGATGACCTCCTCGGGTTTCTGCTCGAAGTGGATGAGCGCGTCGCCGATCTCGCCGGCAACCTCCGCCGACATCGGCCCTTCCGCCGAGATGCGGATCTGCGGGAGCGGGTCGGGCAATTCATAGATCCGGGCGTTGTCGAGGGTGTAGTAGACGCCGGAGTAGTCCTGCATGCCCCCTTTCCAGAGCAGCCGGATGATATTCACCGCTTCCCGGAGCATATCGAGCCGCACCGGCTCGGATGTCGGGAAGACGCCATTGACGATATGCTCGTTCAAACTCTCACCCGTCCCGAGCCCGAGTTCGAATCTTCCCGGCATCATCGTGGCGGCGGTTGCGGCGGCCTGCGCGACGATCGCCGGGTGGTAGCGTATCAGCGGGCAGGTCACGCCGGTGGTGACCCTGACCCGCGAGGTGGCCTGCGATACCCCGCCGATGGTGCACCAGGCGAACCCGGCGCGCCCGTGGTTCGAGATCCACGGGAGGTAGTGATCGGTGACGCTCACGAACGAAAACCCGGCATCCTCGGCAAGTCTTGCGTTGTTCACCAGTTCGGGGGCGCTGTGCGACTCGGTGAAGAGTTTGTATCCAATCTCGACCATCTTTTCTCTCTCCTCTCGGATTCCCCCGCACGATGGTGCCGCGGGTATAGGCGGCGGGAGAGATCGTCACCGGTCTTAAGCGTTGTGTCGATTGGAAAAATGGCGTTGTCGAGGGGCCGTTCAGTAGCCCGTCGCGTAGTAATATCCGTCCTCCTCCCGTACGCGGACAGGAACGCGGAAGAGGTCGCCGACGGCCTCATCGGTCAGGACTTCCGCCTTCGGGCCGTCCATCCGGACGGCGCCGTCCCGCATCAGGACGACCCGGGAGATCTCGGGGATGATATCGTGGAGGTTGTGGGTCACCAGGATGATGCCGGTTCCCGACCGTGCGATCTTTCGGAGCGTCCCTCGGAAGGTGTGGAGCGCGTGCAGGTCGAGGCTGTTCGTGGGCTCGTCGAGGACGAGGGTGCCGGGGTCATGGACGAGCGCCCGCCCGATCAGGAGCCTGCGGCCCTCGCCCGAGGAGATCTCGGTCATCGGGCGGTCGGCGAGGTGGGCGACCTCGAGGAACTCGAGGATCTCGTCCGTCTTCTGCTTCATCGCGGGGGTGACTTCGTGGGAGAGAAAGAGCCCTATGCTCGAAAAGAACCCCGAGAGCACGACCTCGCGGCCCGATATGCCGCGGGTGAAGGTGTGCTGGAGGTCGCCGGAGACAAGCCCGATGTGGGATCGGAGGTCGAAGGCGTCCCACCGGTTCTGCCCCCGGAACCGAAAGACAGTCTCCGGGCCCGGCGAGGAGGGGTAGTACTCGCGGTTGATCGCCCGGATGAGCGACGATTTCCCGGCACCGTTCGGTCCGAGGATGGCGATATGTTCGCCCTCGCTGATCGTGAGCGATACAGAGTCGAGGAGTATCCGGCCGTCCCGGATGACGCTGACGTTTCGGAACTCGACGAGCGGCGGGATAGAGGGGCGAGCGCCGGCGGTCATGCCGGCCGCTCCTTCGGGTGGGGTTTGCGGTGCAGGGGTTTCATCAGATGTCGCTGTGTACGTTGAACGGGCCTCCTCAAAAGGTATGCCCCGTCATCGCGGGACGCCGAGCAGTTCGGCAACCCTCTCCGGATCGTCCGTGTAGATATGAAGGTATCCGGCGGGCTCCAGTTTCACCTTAAGGTAACCGGGATACCGCAGACTGAGAAGGGCGTGATATAATTTCGCTAGCAAATACACCGTAAAGCCGGCTGAAAAGAGAAGATGAAACGAGAAATCGGGGTCGATGACCTGGCCGCCTAAAAACTGCGTCAACCCCCTCCCAACGAGGCCGAAGAATATCCCCACAACCAGGAGAAGAAAGAGCAACGCGAACGCCCAGCGTGGAATGGGAAGGTTTGTCTCTTCCACCTCGACCGACCTGATGACATCCTTTCCGAAGACGAGCGGTCGGGAAGGTGGTCTTCGGACGACGATGGCATCCCCGAAGGACTCTACTACTGTCTGTTTTGTATCGAGATAGAGGCGCACTGCGGCATACGTCGTGAAGGTGAGGGCGAGGAGGATATAGAACCCGGAACGCAACTGGGGGATCAGGAAGCCTATTACGAGGAGCCCGAAGAACCCACCGAGGGCAAGCAGCATCAGCGGTAAGAGGCGGGGACTGACGTAGTCCACGAATACGTTCTCCACCACCTCCCGATTGCCGTCCGCCGCAGCCCCGAGCCCGACCTCGCCGGCCGGCTCAGCATACCGGCGCTGGCAGACCCCGGCGGCTGCCGCGTTCGGGCACCAGCCGAGTCTCTTCCGGATATACTCCACGAAAACCATCATCCGGCTACCTCCAGCATGCGGGCTATCCGTTCGGGGTCGTCCGCGTAGATAGCAGCAAGTTTCTTCTCCGCGGTCGTTATCGTCAGGGTTCGCGGGTAACGTGCCCGCACGTAGGTGCGGTAGACGATCACGGGGAAGAAGATTGCGCCACCAATCCCGAAGATAAACCGCATGGAGGTCGGGTTATCCCATCCAAGGTATATACTGCCGGCCGCCGACACGAGAAGCGCCGCCAGCGTCGTCGCGAGGAGCCAGAAGGGGACGGGGAGTTTGTTCTCTCCCACCTCCACCTTCACGACGGCATCCTTAGGGATGACGACGGGCCGAAAGAGCGGTCGCCTGATGGTGATCGCTTCCGAAGCAATCTCGACGCGGGCTCTTCGCAGGACCCCGTACAACTCCACACCGGAGAAAGCCAGCAGGGTAGCCAGCAGGAGAAGACGGCCAGCAAGAGCTGTCACAGCGAGGCAGCCGATGAGAGAGGCGCCGGCAAGCAGCAGCAGGAAGAGCCTCCCCGGGGTGCCGATTGGGCCGTAGTCCACCAGTGCACCCTCCACCACATCCCGGTTGCCTTCTCTCGCCATACCGACCTCGCCCTCCGGCGCGGCATACCGCCGGCGGACAGTGCCGGCCGCCGCCGCGTTCGGGCACCAGCCCATCCAACGGCGTATCGTCTCGGAGAACTTCATTATCATACGCGTTCACCCTTTGTTGCCGTATCCACGGTATACACCGACCCCTTCTCCGCGATCATGATCGCCTGGTGCCGGCGCTCCCAGAGGATCGTGAGGCCGTACCAGGTCCAGAAGATGAGGCTTGCGCCCAGCATGAGCCCGGGAATCCGGTCGAACATCTCGCCCAGAACAAGGTACGCCATACCGGCGACAAAGAGAACGGAGAACACCGGTGCTTTCAGGTACTGAACAATGCGCCGTCCAGGGGTCATGTTCTCCCTGTGGAACTCACCGGCGGCAACCCGCGCATACCGCTTCCGATAACTGAGCAGAGCGCCGAGGAGCGCCCCTACCCCGACGGCAAGACCCGTCCACATGGCAAGGTGCCCTGAAGCATCCTCGACCAGGGTAAAGAGCGCCGCTGCCACCGCTGATGCAACCAGCGCCGCGATGAGCAGCTGGTTGTGGTGGATTCGCCACCACCCGGGCTCGGTCCGGGGGACGCAGTCCCGCCCGCCCGGTAACGCGGCAGTCGCCGGTCGCATCGTGAGCTCCGGCCGCATCGACCCCGTCATGGGGCACCAGCCCATAAGCCTCCGTATCGCCCCGGTGACCTTCAGCATCATGCGTTTTCACCCTCCGCTGTCGTATCCAGGGTATACATCGACCCTTTCTCCGCGATCAGGGTTGTGCGGTGTCTGCGCTCCCAGAGGATCGTGATACCGTACGTCGCCCACCCAATGAGGCTCACGGCCAGCATGAACCCGATGATCTGGCCGAACATCTCGTTCCGAATAAAAAGCACCACGATAGCGGCGGAGAGAATGAGGGCCACCGGCCCGCCCAGGTCCCGGATGACGCGCTGCCACCGGCTCATGTTGGCCCTGATGAACTCGCCGGCGGCAACCCGCGCATACTGCTTCCGGTGACCGAGCAGGAAGCCGAGGGCCCCTCCAGCCCCGATGGCAAGGCCCGTCCACACATCCGGATACCCCAACTCAGCCCCGATCAGGAGATAAACCGCTGCTGTCGCCGCCGATGCGGCCAGTGCCATGGTGAAGAGCTGGTTGTGATAGCGGCGCCACCACCCGGGTTCGGCCCGGAAGAGCCCGTCCTGCCCACCCGGCGCCGCGGTCGCAGCCGGACGCACCGCGAGATCCGGCCGCATCGACGCCTGCAGGGGGCACCAACCGAGATACGCCCGGATTGTCTCCAGAAGAGTCATGAGATCATCTCCAGGATTTTTTGCCTGTCCACTGCTATTTCCACCAAAATGGGTTCGTTGTGGATTCCCACCCCGGGTATGTCCCGGGCGGGTGTGCAGACCAGATCCATCGTTCCATGAGTTATCATCAATCTGTTCCCTCCGTTGTGCGTCGCCGTTCCCAGATATAGAGGAGGGGAAAAGCGACGATACCAACGAGCACAATTGCCTGGAGGAGTGGAGCAACAGGATATCCTAACGCCACGTAGCGCAGGAGGAGAATCCCGGCTGCTATGAAGTAGAAGACAAATGATCGCGCAACGGTGACGCGTTGAACACCACCGTCGGTGAAGACGATCCGCGCCAGAAGTATGCCGACAATGATAAGAACGGGGAACCAGTAAATCTGGCTGATGGAGTATGCAAGGGACGCATAAAGGTAGATCAGGAAGATCATGACGAGGAGGGCGGTATCGACCGCCTTCTCGACGATAGCCCTTCTCTGCTCCGTTCTCTTCTCACTCTGTCTCCTCAACCCAAGGGCGTGGCGGAGGATGCTTGCGGGATTAGGATCAACCAGATTTTCCTTGCGCCGATACCAGACCATGATGAGAAAGTACGCCACAGTTGGTATCAACGCAAGGGGGAATGCATAGGAGATTGATATCGGAAGGTACCCGCTGAGGACGAGGTAACCAATGGTAAGAAATGATATCCAGTAAACCGCCCCAATCGAGCGCCAGAATTCTTCTTTAACGATGAAATCGATCTCCATGTTTATACCGCCGACGCGCCGTCGGCCGTCATGCGGAATGTCCCCGCGCATGCCGGGCCCCGGCTGCATCTGCCGATGCACCTGCCCCTCCGCGGGGCACCACCCGAGGTATGCCCGGATTATCTCCAAAACAGGCATCATGCCATCTCCCGGAGTTTCGCAAAGAGTTCGTCGGCCATGCGGGTCGGGTCATCGGTCTTCGTGAGCGTTATCCCCAGTTCGTCCGCGTAGCCCCAGAGGAGCTCGATACATTGGGCATACCGCCGGCACGCGCCGCAGTCGCCCTCGTGCTCGTACCAGACCTGCACCCCGTGGTCCGCCGAGACGAAGACGATAGCCGCCGCGTCGAAGGGGACGGAGCGGCCGAAGAGGACGCCAATCTCCGCGTTCAGGCGTTCGACCTCGATCTGGTTCGCCTGCGCCATCTCTAGAAGCGTCTCCTCGACCTTCCGGTCCATCGCAAGCAGCGCCTTCGAGACCGCCTGGCGGGATATGCGGAAGCGGTCCGCGATATGGACGTTCGGAAGACCGCTCCGGCGGAGCTGCCAGAACGCAAACTGCCGGTCGTTCAGGGGGAGGGGCATGCGTCAACATTCACAGGTTGACAATTTATGTGTTTCGGTGTTTTCACCAAACCAATCAACCTGCGGGGCCTGGCAGCCGGATACTGCACCATCCGCACCCCTCTTCCCCGACAGACCGGTAAGCGGTCGCCGGCTGTATGTTCCCTGGCGGGAGACGGATCAGAATATTAATCGCTGTTCCCCCGGAACAGACCCGTATGGACACAGCACTGCGCGACGCCTACATCAGGCTGCATGAGAAGTACTTTCCCGGGACGGATCTTCCGATCGCCTTCGAGGTCGGGGGCCCGACCGAGGGGGTGGAGAAGGCACCCGCCCCGAAGGGCTGGAGGTGCTTCGTCTGCGACCTTACGAAGGTACGAAACGGCAAAAGCCTCGCCTTTTCCGAAGAGTCGATAGGATGCCGCGGGGGGAGGTTCTACCTCGGCTACGACGCCGAGCGGTTCCCCGACTTCCGCTACTTCCTCTCCTACGGAAAACCCGGCGAGATGGAGGGGGAGCGCTACAAGCAGACGCCGGAGATCGTCGACGAACTCGACCGGGGGACCGCACGGATACCGACGAAGGGAAAGAACATCGTCTTCAAGCGCTGGGATAACCTCACGGACGCGGACAACCCGGACGCCGTCGTCTTCTTCGTCCGCCCGGAGGTGCTCTCCGGCCTCTTTACGCTCGCAAACTTCGACCGGTCCGACCCGAACGGCGTCATCGCTCCCTTCGGCGCCGGGTGCAGCTCGGTCTTCTACTTTCCGTGGCTTGAGCAGCAGAACGAGAACCCGCGGGCGGTGCTCGGGATGTTCGACCCCTCGGCACGGCCCTGCGTCCCCTCAGACGTCCTGACGATGGCCTTCCCCATGAAGAAGTTTACGAAGGTGATCGGCTTCATGGAGGAGAGTTTCCTCATCACGGGCACCTGGGAGAAGGTGATGAAGAAGATTGGCCGGAGCGGCCGACTGCATTCGTCCTGAAAGAGAGAATGGAGAGGTCCCTCAGTCGCCGGTCGAAAATGCTCCGCATTTTCTCCAACTCCTGCCGGGCGCTTATGCGCTCACCAGTCGCGGGTCGAAAATGCTCCGCATTTTCTCCAACTCCTGCCGGGCGCTTGGCGGGACACGCCAGTCGCGGGTCGAAAATGCTCCGCATTTTCTCCAACTCCTGCCGGGCGCTTACGCGCTCACCAGTCGCCGGTCGAAAATGCTCCGCATTTTCTCCAACTCCTGTCAGGCGCTTATGCGCTCACCAGTCGCCGGTCGAAAATGCTCCGCATTTTCTCCAACTCCTGTCAGGCGCTTATGCGCCTGACAGTCGTTGCTTAAAGAACCCCGCCATCTCCTGATAGGCGCTCTCCGCGACGGGCGTCTCCACCATCTGCCCGTCCTCGCCGATCATGAACCCGTGCGGCTCGCCCTGGTAGACCTTGAGCTCGAAGTACTTCCCGGCCGCATCGAGATCGGTCGCGTAGCGGTAGATATCGGCCACCGGGCTCGCCTCATCCGCCGTGCCGTGGATGATCAGCATCGGGTCGGTGATGTTGTCGATGAGCTCCGCCGGCGCCGTCCCGTTCGCCTGCCCGCCGGAGTAGGGGAAGCCGTACCACGCGACGCCTGAGGTGAACTCCTCGATCCGGGGCAGGAAGAGCATCGTGTAGCGCCCGCCCGCGCAGAACCCCGTCAGGCCGATGCTGCTCTCGTTCACCTCGGGCCGGGTTTCGAGGTACGCGACGGTATCGCGGACCAGCGCCTCCGTTACGTTGTCCTGTGGCGACCGGGCGTAGGTCTGCCACTCGGGGGCGATAACGACGAAACCCTCTGTGGCCAGGCGGTCGGCCATGACCTGGTAGCCGGGCTCGAGCCCGTTGAAGGAGTGGAGCAGCACCACGGCCGGATACGGCCCTGCGTCCTCAGGCGTCGTGATGTAGGCCGGATAACTCTGGCCGCCGCTCTGGATGTTCACCGTCGTTCCGTTCCGCATCCCGGCAGTCCCGATGTCGGCAGCGCTGACGCAACCGACAAAGAGGAGCAGGGATACAACCGCTGCAAGCAGGATCACACTTCTCATGAATCTCCCTCCGTCCAGGGGTGCACCCCAATCCTGCTCAGGTCATATAACGCTGTCGCCCGGCCGGTATACCGGGTAAAAAAAAGATGATCAGATGAGTTCCCGGATATCTGCAAATGTCGCGTTCAACGGAGCCCACACGCTGGTGCCGGTGTAGTTCAACCCGCCGGCGGCGCGGAGCTCCTCAAGTTCGTAGACCCGCGGCCCGTACTGGTATCCGGTCCTGTTCAGCCACCATGCCGGGTACCCGGGCTCCTCGACCGCCTCCGTCATCGGGTCGGTGATGAGGCCGTTTGAATACATGACGATCAGCGTGCCCGTGAGATCGTGCCACTCATCGATGATCGTATCGCCCCGCATAACGGTGAAGTCCGTGAGGAGACGCGCCGCCCCTTCCTCGTCGCCGGCGGCGATGAGGTCGGCCGCCCGTCCGTCAGTCTCCTGCACGAGGACGATCGATTCGGCCTCGAGCTCGCCCTGCTTCGCGGTGATGACGTCGATCATCGCGTCGTAGCGAAGCATGGCCCAGTTCGTCACGAGGTCGAACGTCCAGTACGCGGTGTCGTAGTCGTATTTCGACCGGTCGCCGGTCGTGTACGCGGCGGATACGTTCGTTGAGCCCGCGTAGATCGGCGCATAGACCGTCTCGTACGCGACCGCCGGGCCGAACCAGAGCACGCCTCCCACCGGGTCGGGGAGGGACGACCGTGCCTGGGCGATGTAACTGTAACTGCAGAAGACCGCCGAGACCGGCCGCGGGTTCGCACCGGCACGGACCTCCATGTATGACGCGTTCTGGAAATTCGTGTGGGCGTCGTCGGGTCCTAAGTAGCGGTACGGGTTCCCGAACGGGCCTGCAGCCTCACCGGTCGAGAGATCGAACCCGGTTCCCTCGTAGTGGTCCCGGAAGAGCGAGAACGCCCCGGTCAGGTTGACCTTCTCGTCGGGCGTGACGGTGAACGGGTACGCCTTCGTGTACGAATTCCCGACGTACGGACTCAGGTTGAGCGACGGGGCGAGCCGGTCCTGGATACGCCAGACCCGCATCAGCGAGTAGTAGGGATGCGAGTACTCGCCGTAGCTGACGGCCTTGAGCCAGTCGAGGGGGCCGTCCGCAGGAGACCATACGCCCGCCTTTTCGAGTTTGCTGAAGAGGTCCTTTGCGTAGATCTGATCCGGGTTTCCGGGAACAACCTCACGGATTCTGAACTCGTTTGCCGCGACGAAGACCTCTCCATCGGGAATCCTCTGTGCGACCCAGAGGCCCCCGCCGTCCGCCTCATCGAGGCTCGAGCAGATCTCGATGACCCACGCCTCCTCCGGGTCGGCGAAGATGAGCGTCTCGCCGGTTCCGTAATAGCCGTAGGTGTCGACCAGGCTGCCGACCAGCTCGACCGCCTCCCGCGCTTTCGTGCACCGCTCGAGCGCCACGTTCGAGAGTTCTGAGGAGTAGAAGATCCGCTTTCCTTCAACTGCACCGAGCTCGACCTTCGCGTAGTCGGTGCACTCGGCGGAGAGGAGCTGGTGCTCGTTCATCATGCCGTACGACCCGGTGTAGTAGGCGTAGGTGTGCGGCACCTGGTCGATATACCCGAGAACCAGGCATGAATCACCGCTGTCCTCGCCTCCTGCCGCATCAGAACCGCTGTCCGGGTCGTAAACCACCGCTCTTTGCTCTCCGGGCGCATGGTCGGCCGCGGGGACATAGAGAAGACTTATGTCGTCGATGTTTCTCCAATCTTTCCCGACGCCGTCGTTCGTATGCCCGGCATACATCGATCCGTCTTCGGATGCGCCGGGGGTTATCGCAAAGACGGTGCATGCCGCTGCATTCACCGACAGGAGCAGGAATGCAACGAACAGGCAGAGGCCGCTTCGTAAGGAAAGGGTTTTACCGACACGTGTTCGCATAAGAAAAAGAGACGAAACGGGTTTAAAAGGATGGCGAATTGTTGCCGTTTCGGCGCGGCAGGACGGAAGGGCAAAGAATATAAGGCACGCAGGGCTGCCTGTAAACAATGGACCCAGACGCGCGTTTGAGCATGATGGAAGACTTCTTTGCCGCGTATGCCGCGGGCTTCAACAGGGCCCTTGCCGATACGCCGGAGATCGACGTCGAGGCCACGGCAGGAGCGTTTGCCGACTGCTTCATCGCGGCCGACCCGAACGGTGTCGCCTGCGGGAAGAACGACGAGCAGTTCCGCGCCCAGATTCCGGCAGGTTTCGCGTTCTACAGGAGCATTGGGACAAAATCCATGAACATCGCGTCGCTTGAGGTCAATCCTCTCGACGACTATCACCTGATGGTAAAGGTGCACTGGGTATCGGTTTACCTGAAGTTGGACGGTGGTGAAGAGCGGATCGATTTTGACAATATCTATTTCGTGCAGACAATCGGCGAAAAACCCCGGATATTTGGGTATATCACCGGAGACGAGCAGAAACTGCTGCGCGAGCGGGGACTGATCCCGGGTTAGCGGATTACCCCGGCACCTGCGGATAACGGCAGGCACCCCCATTCCACTCTCTCGATGAATGAACGACGGAGAAGGGACAGCGCTGAAGAACCAGGTTCAGGCCTGCGGAAAAGAGTTATCTACCATTTCCGGGATACCTGATCCGTATGACATCGGTCGAAACAGCCCCCGGCAGCACCGGGCTCTCCAGGGGAAAGGCCTTCGGCATCGCGGTCGCGCTCTACCTGGTCTGGGTCTTCGCCACCTGGCTGCTCGAGGGGAGAATCCTCCTGCTGCAGAACCCGGACCCGACGGGAAGGCTGATCTACGCCGTCGTGGCGAACATCGTCATCGGGACCCTGATAACCCTCGTCGCCATCCGCACCTTCCTCTCGGCCGGCGTACTCTCCCCGGACAGGACAGGATTCCGCACGGTCCCCTATGCGGTCGGTGCAATTGTTCTCGCAGGAGTTGTCGGGGCGCTCATCTACGCCCTTGCCGGGTTCCCGACATCGGACCCGATCGTCTTTCTCAACGGGTTCGCCCAGGTCTTCCCCACATCCGTCGCGGAGGTCTTCGTCTGCTGGACGGCCGTCGGCATGGTGAGCGAATCTCTGGCGCAGCCGGCGGGGAAGTATCTTGCGCTCGTCACCGGGATCGTGACGGCAACGGTCTTCTTCGGGGTCTACCATATCGCCCATAGCCCGCCGTTCAACACCCCGATGATGATCGTCTTCTTGATGCTTCCGGGCCTTGCAACGAGCATCTTTTACTTTGCCGTTCGGGAGGTCTACTCGACGATCATCTTCCAGAACCTCATGGGAACGCTCGGGGTGATTCAGAACACCGATCCGGCGGCGCTGGCCCGGCCGAACCAGGGTGCGATAGCGCTTGCCCTGGTCCTGGTCGCGGTGCTGATCGCTGCCGATTACTTGCTGGTCCGCAGGCGATCCGCCGGTCGGGGGCAGGGATAAGGCTTCGCCGTGGCCGTGGACAACCCCTCGTTGCACGGCCGCGGGTGTGCCCGGGAGTGCCGGGAACGTGAGCACCGCAGGTGCGGCTTGTGACTGCCTGATTTTGAGCATTCGGGGGTAATAGGGCTTATCCCGGCAGGAGATTCCGGATGCCCTAAGGCCAAATGTTAATAGCGATAACTCGAAGAACTCTACTTATTAACTGACTGAGACATCAGGATTGTGGCTGGAAATCACGAGTGTACACCTGAAAAAGCTCATTGTCCGGCAGGTGGATGACTGCCGGGTGAGCGAATCCTCACGGCATCCCGGGCGGTCGGAGGCCGGATATGCCGGATCGGGATTAAATATTATGCGGACAGGCAAAATATACCAGGAGCCCGGTGCTGGCGCCCGGGAAGCCCGTCTGCTCGATGATGCGTTTTCAAAGAGAGGAACAGGATGCTGTTAGCCAACTACGAACTGCTCGAGAGACTGGCTGAAACGCCGCATGCCGCCATCTTCAAGGCGTACAACAGGAAACATCCGGAGAAGCTGCTGACCCTCAAGGTCCTGAAGGAGAACAACCTCTCCGAGTATAAACTGACCCGGTTCAGGCAGAAGGTCGAGCACCTCGGGATCCTGGACGACCCCCGGCTGGTTACGCCCATATCGTTCAGCGATCTCGACGGGACCTGTTTCCTCGTCCAGGAGTACTTCGACGGGGCCACCCTCAGTTCGCTGATGGAAGACCGGCCCGGGTTTTCCCTCACCGACTTCTTTGCCATAGCCTGTGCACTCACGTCGGCGCTCGAAAAGGTGCATGAAGCAGGAATCGTCCACGGGGGCATCAAACCCAACAACATCCTCGTGGACGACGCGCAGGAAGTGCGGCTGATCGACTTCGTCAGCGCTGTCGATGTGCGGGATGTCAGCCATTTCATCTATGACCGTTCCTTTGTCAGGGGGACACTGGCCTACACCTCCCCGGAACAGACCGGCCGCATCAGCCACCGGGTGACCGTCTCCTCAGACCTGTACTCTCTCGGTATCATTTTTTATGAGATGCTGACCGGCCGCCTTCCCTTCCTCTCCGACGACCCCCTGGAACTGATACACTCTCACCTCGCAAGGGCAGCGGTGCCGGTCCACGAAGTAAACCCCGGCGTCCCCATCATCGTATCGAAGATCGTCGCGAGGCTGATGCAGAAGGAGCCCGAGAAGCGCTACCGGAGCTGCAGCGGGCTCCTTGCCGACCTTGAGCAGTGCCGCGACGAGTATGCGGCAACCGGGGGCATCCGTGAATTCCCCCTGGAGCGGTACGTTCATACCCGCAGGACGACGTTCGTATCGAGAATGGTCGGCCGGGACAGAGAGGCCGCGACCATCCTCGGCGAATACGAAGAGGTTGCCCGGGGGGAGTTCCGTGCGCTCTTCATCTCCGGGTTTTCCGGCATCGGAAAGACCCGCCTGATACAGGAACTGCAGAGGCCGATCGTCCGGCATGCGGGCTACTTCACGTCCGGGAAGTTCGACGTCTACCAGAGAAACATACCCTACAGTTCCCTGATCCAGGCGATACGAAACCTGCTTCGGACCTTCCTGACCGAGAGCGACGAGCGGGTCCTTCTCTGGAAGGACAGGATAACGGAAGCCGTGGGCCGGAACGGGAGGGTCCTGACCGACGTCATCCCAGAACTGGAGATCCTGATCGGTTCGCAGCCCGAGATCAAGCCCCTTCCCCCGGCGGAGTCGATGAACCGGTTCCACGACACCTTCGACCGGTTTTTAGGTTGCCTCGCAAGCAAAGAAAACCCCCTGACCCTCTTCATCGACGATCTCCAGTGGTGCGACGGCGCATCCTTCGAATTCCTGGAGAACGTCTTTGCAAACTCCAGGGACCATCCCTACCTCTTCCTGATCGGGGCCTACCGCCACAACGAGGTCGACCAGAGCCACCCCTTAGCAAGGCTCATCCGGAGCGCAACGGAGAACGGCCAACCGTTAGAGGAGATCCGGCTCGAGCCTCTAAAGCCCGAACACTGCCACGAGATGGTCTCGTACATCCTCGACTCGCCCCTCCCGCAGACCGAGGCGCTCTCGGAGTTCATCGCTACGCTGACCGAAGGAAACCCGCTCTTCGTCAGCGAGAGCCTTTCCTACCTGCATAACGAAGACCTGCTGTACCTCGATGAAGACCGGCAGTGGCGATGGGATCTCGAGAGGATCCAGAGATCCCACATGCCGACCACCATCGTCGCCCTCTTCGCCTCGAAGATCCGAAACCTCCCCCCGAACCTGATAAGCCTGCTCGAGTACTGCGCCTGCATGGGGAACACCTTCTCGCCCGCCGAGGTCTCGCTCATCCGGGGGACGACCCTGCTCGAGACCTTCGAGGTGTTAAAACCGGCTCTCGGCCAGGGACTGCTCGTCGAGAGCAAGAACCAGTTGCAGTTCATCCACGACAAGGTCCAGGAAGCGGTGCTATACGCCATACCGGCAGAGAGGCGCCGGCAGATCCACCAGGAAGTGGGCAGCCACCTTCTCTCCGCCGTCCCGGAAGACGCATATCCCGCGCTCGAGCAGCTCGATAACCTCTTCACCATCGTCTCCCACCTCAACCTGGGCCGGGAGGAGAATCCGGACCCGCAGACGGCATACCTGCTCTCGGAGATCAATTATCATGCCGGCAACAAGGCGCTCGACTCGCTTGCCACGGAGGCGGCCAACGAGTACTTTACCCTGAGCAGGGAACTCCTGCCCGATGACTGCTGGGAGGAGGAACACTACGAGCGGACGTTCCGGATCTTCCAGAAAGCGGCAAAGACGGAGCTGATGTGCGGGAACTACGGGAACTCCGAGAGACTGCTCAATCACCTCCTCGACCATGCCAGGACCGATCTCGACCGGGCGGAGTGCCTTGCGGAGCAGACCACGTCGCTCTCGTCGGTAGGCGACTTCAACAAAGCAATCGAGACCGCAAACCAGGGCCTCGCTTACTTCGAGAGATCCATCCCGGACGACCCGGCCGAAGCGGAGAGGAGGCGGGAGGAGGTGATGGCCGAGATAGCCTCGATGGAGGTCGACGTCTGGGACACCATCCGGAGGATGCCGTTTACCACGGAGAGGAAGAGCAAGATCGAACTCGCCTATTACAGCGAGTTGATCCCCGACCTCTACATGTCGGGGCTCGTGCCGCAACTCTACCTCTCGGCTGCGCAGTCGACCCGGCACTGCCTGTCGGGAGGCATGGACGAGTCCGTCATCTACTCCTTCAGCATCATGGGCCTCATGCTCGGGGAGCAGGAGGACTTCGCATCGGCGTTCCGGTACGAGGACCTCGCCCGCGACCTCTCGGCGAAGTATCCAAACACCTTCGGCGCCACGCGCGGCATGAACGGGATCGTCTGGTGCAACATGCACTCGAGGAGCCGTCCCGGGGAGATCGTGAACTACTGCGAGAGGGCGATCCGGAGCGGGAAGAACTGCGGCGACCTCTACAACGCAGGCCTCTCCTACGGCCCCCTGATGTGGAACCTGCAGGTCCAGGGAGCGGATCTCTCCGTTATCGAGGACTATGCCGCCGAATGCCTGCAGTTCTCCAGCCGCTACCACCTCTCTTTCTCCGTCGGGCTCGCGGAGGCGATGCAGGCGGGCTGGATCGAGCCCATGAAGAAGGGGTCCGCACCGGTCTCCATGGATGAGAAACTGAGGCAGTGGGAGCGGGAGAACCATATCGCTTCTGCCGGGAGTTATTTCGTCCACAGGGGCATCTCGCACTACTACCTGGGAGAATACGAAGAGGCCGGACGGTACCTCGCCGGTGTCCGGAAGTATCTCCACGGCCTGACCGACAACGTGCTGAAGAGAGAGTGGTACGTCTTCCGGGTCTTGAACGCCCTGAGACTGTATGAGATGGGGCTCGGCTTTGAGCGTGAAGACGAACTCATGGCGGAGATCCGGCCGATCATCGCGAAGGTCGAGACGTGGGCGGGTCTCGGGCCGCTGCTCGCACCCTATCTCGCCTTCGTGCATGCCGAAGTCGCGAGAGTTACCGGCGACTACAGGGAGGCAAGAAGCCTTTACCTCGACGCGATAGATGCCGCACACGGAGAAAGCTACACGTTTCTTGAGGGGCACCTCAACGAATGCCTCGGGGATCTCATCCGGCAGGCCGGCAGGGGTTCAGGAAGGGCGTTCATCATCGAGGCCGGGCGCCTGTACAGGAAATGCCGCGCAGAGCGAAAAGCCGCCAATCTCATAGTCCGCTATCCCGAATACTTCGATGACGAGGCTGCCTCGTACACGCACGCCGGCCCGGAGCCCTCCGCCCGCACCCTCCCCGATCTCGACGCCGAGTATCTGATGAAGTCCTCGCTTGCCATCTCCGCCGAGATCGAGCAGGAAGCCCTGCTCGAGAAGATTATGAACGTGGTCATCGAGAGCTCGGGGGCAGAGGCAGGGTATCTCCTGATAGAAGAGAACGGCAACCTGTTCGTCCGCGCAGAGAGCCACGCCGCAGACAGTGAAGCGGTAAAGACCTTCAATAAAAGGTTGGAGGAAGCTTCCGGGATCTGTAAGGCAATCGTCCGGTACGTACACCGGGCAGGCGAGAGGCTGATCCTGAGGAATGCTGGAAAGGAAGGGCCGTTTGTCGACAACCCCGAGGTCCAGGAGATGCGCCTCTGTTCGGTCCTCTGTCTCCCGGTGATCAAGCAGTCGAAGCTGATCGGGATACTCTATCTGGAAAACCGTCTCTCCGAAGGGGTATTCACACCCGGAAAGACAGACATGGTGGAATTGCTGGTCTCGCAGGCGGCCATCTCCCTTGAGAATGCCATGCTCTTTGCCGAGCGTAGAGAGGCCGAGGAGGCCCTTAGAGAGACGAGCGATTACCTGGAGAGCCTGATAGACCACGCCAACGCACCCATCGTCGTCTGGGACACTTCCCGGAGGATCACCCGGTTCAACCACGCCTTCGAACGGTTGACGGGTTATGCGGCATGCGACGTGCTGGGGCGACCTCTGGAACTCCTCTTCCCTGAGAAAGGCAAACAGAAATCCCTCGCACATATCGACCGGACATCGTCGGGAGAGTTCTGGAACGCCGTGGAGATCCCTATCCAGAGAAAGGACGGATCGGTGCGCACGGTGCTGTGGAACTCGGCCAACATCCATGACGAGGACGGCATCACCGTCATCGCCACCATTGCCCAGGGACAGGATATCACCGACAGAAAGCTCGCAGAAGGAGAACTAAAAAAGTACGCCGAAGACCTCAAACGGAGCAACCAGGACCTGGAGTGGTTCGCCTATATCTCCTCTCACGACCTCCAGGAGCCTCTCCGGGGAATCTCCGGCTTCGCCGAACTGCTCGAAAAGCGGTATAAAGGCCAGCTCGACGATCGGGCGGACAATTACATTCACTTCATCGTCGACGGCACCAGGCAGATGCAGCAGATAATCCAGGACTTACTCTCGTATTCCCGGGTGCAGACCAGAGGTCACGAGTTCAACGTCATCGACGCAAACCAGGCGCTGGACCGGGCGCTCTTCAACCTGCATGCATCGATCAGGGAGAAACGGGCCGTCATCACGAAGGACTCGCTCCCGGACATCCTTGCCGACAACATCCAGATCACCCAGGTATTCCAGAATCTCATAGGCAACGCACTGAAATTTCATAAGCCGGATGCGGTCCCGGAGATCCACATCTCTGCGTCCCGGGAGGGAGATACCTGGGTATTCTCGGTGACGGACAACGGGATCGGTATCGATCCCGCGCACACCGACCGCATATTCAGGATCTTCCAGCGCCTGCATGCAAAAGGCGAGTACGATGGGACCGGCATTGGCCTTGCCATCTGCAAGAGGATCGTCGAACGCCACGGTGGCGAGATCACCGTCCGATCGGAGCCCGGGGTGGGATCGACGTTCTCCTTCTCCGTTCCATCCCAACTGGAGGTTATAAGATGAACAAACCCAACAAGAACTCAGAAAACGCAAAAGTGGTCGAAATCCTGCTCGTTGAGGACAGCCCTGCCGACATTGCCCTCACGCAGGAAGCGTTGCTGGATAGCAAGCTTGCGAACAATCTGCACGTGGTCACGGATGGCGAGGAGGCCATGGCGTTCCTGCAGAAACGCGGCAGGCATACAGCCGCACCGAAGCCCGATCTCGTCCTTCTCGACCTGAATCTCCCGAAGAAGAGCGGACGCGAAGTCCTCGCGGAGATCAAAGCGGACGAAGAACTGCATGCCATACCGGTCGTGATCATGACCGTCTCACGGGACGAGCGGGACATCTGCGAATCGTACCGGCTCCATGCCAACTGTTACATCCAGAAGCCGTTGAAGTTCGAGGAGTTCATCAAGATTGTCCAGTCGATTGAAGATTTCTGGTTCTCGATCGTGACCCTGCCGCCCCGGTGCGGAGAGTGAGCATGAAGATCCTGGTGGTCGAGGATAACCCGGTAGATCTGGAGTTGATACGGGAACTGCTCGCGGAGTCTCCCGGGCTCGATCTTGAGATCGAATCCGCACAATACCTCTCGTCCGCGCTCCCCATTCTGCACGAGGGGAGAATCGATCTCATCCTCCTCGACCTGAATCTCCCGGACAGCCAGGGTATCGATACGGTCACGACCGTGGAAAGACACGCGCCGGAGGTCCCCATCGTGGTCCTGACCGGGCTTGACGACGAAGAGACCGGCCTTGCGGCACTCCAGGAAGGGGCGCAGGATTATCTCGTGAAGAGCCGGTTGACGGATTGGTCCTTCATGCGGTCGATACGCTACGCCCGGGAGCGCAAACGCATCGAACGGGAACTGGTCCGCAAAAACAGGGAGCTCAACGATGCCTACGAAGATCTCTCGGCAGTAGAGGAGGAGTTGCGGCAGAACCTGAACGAACTGGGGAAGAGCGAACATACGTTACGCGAAACGACCCAGTACCTGGAGAACCTGATCGCGTACGCCAACGCCCCCATCATCGTCTGGGACGCGAATCTCAGGATCACCAGGTTCAACAGCGCCTTCGAACGGCTGACGGGGTGGGCCGCGGACGAGGTCATCGGCCGGTCGCCGGGGATCCTCTTTCCCGAAGCCCGACGGAAAGAGCTGATGGACCTCATCCAAAAGACAACTGCCGGGAAGCGGTGGGAGACCGTCGAAATCCCCATACTCACGGCGGACGGCAGGATCAGGACCGTGCTGTGGAATTCCGCCGCCGTGTACGAAGACGACCGGAAAACGATCTCCTCGGTCATCGCCCAGGGCCACGACATCACCGAGCGCAAGCGGGCCGAAGAGGCGCTGCAGAGAGCACACGACGAACTCGAGATGCGCGTTCTGGAGCGCACCCTTAAACTCCGGGAGGCGAACGAAGCCCTGCAGGCAGAGATCGCCGAGCGAGCCCGGGCGGAGGAGGCGGTGAAGGCCGAGCGGCAACGCCTCTACGACGTCCTGGAAACGTTGCCGGCGTACGTGATACTGCTCTCGCCGGACTATCGCGTGCCTTTCGCGAACCGCTTCTTCCGGGAGCGGTTCGGTGAGTCCGGTGGCCAGTGCTGCTTCGAATACCTCTTCGGGCGCACGGAGCCCTGCGAGAACTGCGAGTCCTACCGCGTCATGAAGACGGGAGCGCCCCACCACTGGGAGTGGACCGGGCCTGACGGCCGCGATTACGATATCTTCGACTTCCCCTTCACCGAAGCGGACGGTTCGCCCCACATTCTCGAGGTGGGTATCGACATCACCAAGCGCAAGCGGGCCGAGGAAGCACTGCAAAGATTGAACGAGACGCTTGAAGAGCGCGTGATCGAACGCACGGACGAGCTCGCGAAGGCCAATGCCCTTCTCAACGCCATCTGCGAGAACACACCGGCTCCCATTTACGCTGTAGATTGCCGGAACCGCTTCGTTATGTGCAACCCTGCCGTGCTCCGGATATTAGGCAGGCCGGCCAGTGAGGTGCTCGGCAGATCGGCGATCGAACTCCTCGGCGAGGAAATCGGCGGACCCGTCGCCGCCAACGAGCGGCGCGTGATGAAGACTGGGACCACCGAGACCTTCGAGGAGGAGGTCGGCGGCCGGGTCTTCTACTCCACAAAGACGCCTCTCCGAGACGCACGAGGAGACGTCACCGGAGCCATCGCCGTCGGAACGGAGATTACGGAATTGAAACTGGCGGAAGCGCAGAAGCAGGAACTCCTGGAGCAGCTGCAGCAGTTCGCCGAAGAGATGGAGATTCAGAATGAAGAGCTGCAATGCACCACCCAGCAGCTCCAGGAGAAGAGCGAAGAACTGGTGCATCTCAACCGGGCCCTGCAGGAGAGCGAGGAGCATTTCCGTTCTCTCATCGAGAACGCGTCCGATATCATCATCCTTCTCGACATGAACGGGTGCATCACCTATGCGAGCCCCTCGGTGAAGCGGATCGGGGGCTACGATCCTGAAGGTCTCATCGGCATGAACGTACTCGACCTTGCGCATCCCGATGATATGCCCGCGGTGCTGGAGGCGATGAGAACCGGGGCGGCCCAGCCATCGGTGAGAATGACCTTCGAGATCAGGGTCCGGGACTCTGCAGGGCAATGGATATTCCTCGACGTCACCGGTGCGAACCTGCTCCGGGATGGGAGCGCCCGGGGGTTCATCGTGAACGCACGCGACGTCACCGATCGAAAAGAGGCCGAGGAGGAGCGCAACAGGCTGATCGCCAGTCTTGAGGAGGCGCACCGGGAGGCGAACCTGTACCTTGACATCATGACGCACGATATCAGGAACGCAAACAACGTCTCCGGCATCTACGCCGACCTCATGCTCGACCTGCTCGAGGGGGCCGAAAAGATCTACGCGCAAAAACTTCACGACAGCATCGCACGGAGCACCGAGATCCTCATAAACGTTGCGGCGTTCCGGAGGATCCACACAGAAACGGCAAAATTTACGCCGGTAAACCTCAACGTGGTCGTAGAAGACGAGATTAGAAGTTTCCGCGGAGCATCGATACGCCAGGAGGTCCCGCCGGTCGAGGTTCTGGCGGACACTCTCCTCTCTACAGTCTTTACGAACCTCATCGGCAACAGCGTCAAGTTCGGCGGTCCGGGTGTGAAGATCGTCGTCCGGGCAGAGGAGCGGGACGGCGAGGTGCTGGTCTCGGTGGAGGACAACGGGCCCGGCGTGCCGGACGATGTGAAGGAGAAACTCTTCCACCGGTTCGAGCGGGGGAAAGCCCGGGGGAAGGGCGACGGGCTCGGGCTCTTCATCTGCAGAACGCTCACCGAGCGCTACGGTGGGCGAATCTGGATCGAGGACCGCGTGCCCGGCCGTCCGGGAGAAGGGGCGGCATTCAGGCTCACGCTCAAACCGGCAAACCCGGATCGCGATTCCGGTTCGTAACGAGAACGCTGCGCCACCCCGCGGGGATACCTTAATCCCCCGCGAATGCGACACCCAGTGCATGAACAGCGTCGCGGTCGGCGTCTTATCCCTCTCGTTGCTTACAGGAGCGGTCATAGCAGGAGCAGCCGCAATAGCCCGTGCCGCTCCGCTGTATGCCCTGGCGTACCTCGCCGTCGCGGCCCTCCTCGTCGGGACGGTCATCGCGGTCTTCTGCACGAAATGCCCGCTCAAGGGGAAAGGATGTCTCCATATCCTCCCCGGCAGGCTCGCCACCCTTCTTCCAGCCCGGCAGGGGAAGTATACAGCCGTCGAGATCGCCGCGGTCCTGGCTGCACTCCTCCTTATCGCCGCAGTTCCCCAGTGCTGGCTGCTCTCGCAGGTTCTGCTCCTGGCACTCTTCTGGGTGCTTGCCGGCACAGGCGCATTCCTGATCCTTCGCTGCGTCTGCCCTGGGTGCGACAACAGGTGCTGCCCGTTGCGGCCGCGCATTCCGTAGCGCACATCTTTCGCCACCCCGTTCGGGAATCGGGGGGTTCCCGGCAGATCCTTTCCAAAATATCTTAATCCAAACAGCAAGCACATTCAGTATGCATCAATCGGACGGCAACGCCCCACAGCGGCAGTATGCGCTGCTCATGGTCTCGATCGCTCTTGCGATGTTCATGACGTCGCTTGACGGGACGATCGTGAACATCGCTCTTCCCACGATCTCGACGATCTTCGACCTCCCCTCGACAACGGTCAGCTGGGTTGCAACGGCATACCTGCTGGTGCTGACAGGCTGCGTCCTGGTCTTCGGCAAGGTGGCAGACAGGATCGGTTTCAAGACCATATTCCTTACCGGCTTCGGTGTCTTCACGGCAGGCTCGTTCTTCTGCGGGTTCTTTCCGGAGGCCTTCGACTCGTTTGGGGTGCTGATCGCATCAAGGGTGCTCCAGGCGATCGGCGGGGCGATGATCGCCGCCATCGCGCCGGCCCTGGTCGCGGCCTTCCTCCCGATGAGGATGAAGGGGAAGGCGATGGGAGTCGTGACCACGTTCGCGGCGTTCGGGACCGCGGCCGGTCCGATCCTCGGGGGCATCCTGACGCAGTACCTCTCCTGGAACTGGATCTTTTACATCAACGTCCCGGTCGGTTTTACAGCCATCCTGCTCGGCTCCTACGCGATACCGGCAGGCCGGACGGCAGCCGGCACGCCATCGCCGTTCGACCGGCTCGGAGCAGTCCTGATCTTCGTCGGGCTCGGATCGCTCATCTATGCCGTCAGCGAAGGGTCCGCGCTCGGCTGGACCAGCCCGGCGATCCTTGCGGCACTCGCGGCCGCCGGTATCGCGCTCGGCTACCTCGTCCTCCACGAACAAAGGACGGCCGACCCGCTGCTTGACTTCCGCCTCTTTAGCAACCGTAACTTCCTCTACGTCAACCTCATGCTCGCCCTCTCTTACTTCCTCTTCGGCGGCGTCAATTACCTCCTCCCGTTCTTCCTCGAACTGGTGAAGGGCTTCGACCCATCGACCTCCGGGCTCGTCCTCACCGCGCTCTCATTCGCCATGATGGCGAGCGGCTTCCTCTCCGGCATGCTGATCAACAGCCTCGGAAACCGAAGACTCTGTATCGCCGGGGCGTTCGCTGTCTCAGCCGGGTACCTGATGTTCCACCTCTTCTCGGCAGAGAGCACACTGTACTACATCATCGGCACGCTTGCCGCCGTGGGGTTCGGTCTCGGCCTCATGCTCTCGCCCGGCACGAACATGATGATGAACATGGCCCCCCGCGACCGGCAGGGCATGGTCTCAAGCCTCATCTCCGTTGAGCGCTCCGGGCCGATTACCCTCGGCATCTCCTTCATCAGCATGCTCTTCGTCCAGGCGATGCTCACGGTCGCGTCGCACCGCCACGTCACGATGTCTTCGCCGGCGGAGATCAGGCTGGATGTGCTTGCTACCGGTTTCGACCTGGTCTTCGTTGCCGTCTTTGCGGTCTCGCTCGCCGTCGTCGCTCTTGCCTTCTTAAGTAAGGATGAGGTTCACGCCGACAATCTCGGAGAGGACACCTTCGAGGCTGCGGTCGTCGGGGTGTGACCGCACCCCGTGTATCAGCAGAAGAGGGGGCGGGGGGATGACTCCCCGCCGTTATTTGGATGCATCAGAGGAGGACGCCGTACTCCGTTGTCGCCCGGCAGGTGGTGCCGTCATCGAGCGTCACGGTCAGCGTGACCGTATAGGTTCCTTCGGACGTGTAGTCGTGGGTGATGTCCTGGCCGCTGGCGGCTGTCCCGTCACCGAAGTCCCATGACCAGCCGGCTACAGAGCAGTCGCCCTGGATATCGGCGTCGCCGTGGAACGAGTTCCCGCTCGTCGTGATGCGTGCCGAACAGGAGCAGGAGCCCGGAGGAGCGACCACCATGACATCCGTCGTTGCCCGGCAGGTGGTGCCGTCGTCGAGCGTTGCGGCCAGCGTAACCGTGTAGGTTCCCGGCCTAGCGTAGGCGTGGCTCGTGGTTTCGCCTTCGCCGGTCGCCCCATCGCCGAAGTCCCACGCCCAGCCGGTCACGGAACACTCACTGTCGACCGTAGCCGAACCCGTAAAGGCAACCGGCAGCTCAGGTTCGGCCCGGTCGCGGTCTTTCACGATGCTTGCCGTACAGGAACAGTTCTCCAGGGGAGACGGCGATACGGCGACGTCCCGCGGCTCAGCTCTCGCGAGAAGTCTCGCACGGACGGTGTCGGCCAGGTCACCGGTTGTCAGGAGGAGGAGCGTATCTTCAGCCTCAATGATGGTGCTGCCACCCGGGACAAAGCGTTCGTCTCCTTTCTGCATCAGAATGATGAGGGCCCCTTTCGGCAGCCCGAGATCGACGACCTGCTTTCCCACCGCCGAGGCGTTCGACGGGATGACCAGTTCGAGCAGCTCGCTCGGGGTATCGGGGTCAACCTCGAACTCCCGGGAGAGCCTGCGCGTCTCCTCGAGCGGGGCGGCAAGGCCGAGCCACCGGGCGACGGAGGGGATCGACGTCCCGTGAACCAGCGCCGAGACGAGGACGATGAAGAAGACGAGATTGAAGATCGCCTCTGCGTTCGGCACTCCCGCAACAAGGGGATAGGTCGCGAGGATGATCGGGACGGCGCCCCGCAGCCCCACCCACGATACCAGAGCCTTCTCGTTCATCGGCATCTTCCACGGGAGCAACGTGATCAGGACGGCAACCGGCCGTGCAATCAGGACCAGGAAGAGAGCGGCGAGAAGGCCGGGGACGAACGCCGATGCAAGTTGCGAGGGGAAGACAAGCAGCCCGAGCGCAAGAAACATCAGGATCTGCATCAGCCACGCGATCCCATCGTGGAACCGGATCAGGCTCTTTTTGTGGACGACGATGCTGTTGCCCATGACAAGCCCGGCGATGTAGACCGCGATGAACCCGTTTCCTCCGACGGTTGCGGTCAGTCCGTAGGTCAGCAACACCATGGTGAGGGTGAGCACCGGGTAGAGTCCTTCGGACTCCAGTTTGAGACGGTTGAGGAGCCAGACGATGGCCTGCCCCATCCCGTAGCCGATCAGGCCTCCGACTGCCATCTGCTGCACGAACATCGGGACGAGAGCGAAGATCGATGAGCCCGGTGTAAGGATCAGGGCGATGATGCCGGTGGTGAGAAGGATCGCCATGGGGTCGTTGCTCCCCGATTCAAACTCGAGGAACGGCCGCAGGTTTCCCTTCAGACGCGCCCTTGCCGTCCGCAGGACCGAGAAGACTGCTGCCGCATCGGTGGACGCGACGACCGCGCCGAGGAGAAGGCCCGTGAGCGGGGAGAACCCGAGGACCAGGACGGCAAATGCGCCGAGCAGGGCTGCGGTCAGAACAACGCCGACCGTCGAGAGAGCGATCCCCGGCCAGAGAACGGGCTGAATCTGCTCCCACCGGGTGTCGAGACCGCCGGAGAAGAGGATATACGCGAGTGCGATGATCCCGATGACCTGCGCAATCGCAGGGTCGTCGAACGGAATGCCGCCCGGCCCCTCCGAGCCCGCGAGCATCCCGACGACGAGGAAGATGAGGAGCGCAGGAACGCCGAGCCGCTCTGAAAACTTGTTTGCAACGATACTTATCAGGAAGAGCAGTGCTACCCCGACAAATACGAGTTCAAGGGTGAGGACCATCTGTGGATACTATTCATGCTTCCGGTGCCTTAATATTGACTCTCCGATCGTTCTAGCGGATATTCTTGTGGTTCTACCCTCCGGATCCGGCCGGCGGCAGCCCCGCCTTTAATCCGCCGAGGGAAGAGGAAACGCACGCTATGAACGGATTTCCCCCGGTCGCACCGGCCCCGTTGCGTTTCGCGGAATTAATATAGTTTCCGTTGAAACACGTCACTCAGGATGACAGACGTTCCAGTTCTTTCCCGGTCTGCAGGCACCGTGCTCCTTCTCGCGGCAGCAGTATTCCTCATCATCGGAATCCAGGCGATTGCATATATCATCACCATCATCGTCGTATCGTTGATCCTTGCCATGATCGTGTATCCCGCGACAAAAGCGCTCCGGTCAAAGGGCCTACCCGAGATCTCCGCTGTCGGCGTGGTCGCCGTCATCGCCTGCCTTGCAGTTCTGCTGATCTGCTACCTCGTCTTCTTCTCGTTCGAAAACCTGCTCTCGGCCCTCCCCCTCTACCAGCGGGAGTTGACCGTCAGGCTATCGGAGATCCTCACACTCCTGGACAGGTACGGGATCGATACGGGCTCGTTCTCCCCTTCTTCAGTTAACCTGCAGGGGTTCGCCGGATTCCTATCCTCGTCCGCCATAAGCCTCGCGGACCTTCTCCTCTACCTCTTCTTCATAGCGGTAACGACAATCTTCACGCTCATCGAGGCGCCACGGATGCCTGAGCGTATACAGAGGGTGACGCACAGGCCGGAGAGTGTCGAAGGGTTCTCCCGCATGAGCAGGTTCCTGATCGATTTCGTCATCGTCAGGACCGAGGCAAACCTCGTTCACGGTTTCCTCTTCGGCGCGTTCCTCTGGGTCATGGGGGTGCATGCGGCCGTACTCTGGGGAGTGCTGACGTTCCTGCTCTCGTACATCCCCTACATCGGCCTGATCGTCGCGGCACTCCCGGCGATCTTCTTCGCCTGGCTCCAGTTCGGGCTCTGGGGTGCGATCGCGGTGATTGCAGCCGTCGTGGTCCTGAACGCGCTGGTGGAGAACCCGATCTTTGCACACTTCGCATCGAGGCGCTTCGACATCCCCGCCCTCGTGGTCATCCTCTCGGTCATCTTCTGGGGATGGGCGCTCGGCGTTGCCGGGATGATCTTTGCTGTTCCGCTCACCCTCATCGTCCTGATGGTCGTCCAGGCGAGCGAAGACTGGGCCTGGGTGAACACGGTCCTGGGTGTCGACCACCTCTTTTCAGGGGAAGATACGCCTCCGGCGGAGAACAGGGATATCGAGGCTCCGCCGGCGAGATAAGCAGCCCGGGCATGCATTGCAGCATCATCGTGCCGGGAGGTAGACGCCCTCTTCACCCATCCCCCTTCCGACAGGAAGATGCCCCCTGCCGGGCACAGCCATTCACATGCCCGGGCCGATCGTTCACAGTATCCCTCATCCCTCGCTCCCGGCACTCGCCCCTTCGCGGCAGCCCCCGGGCTCCTCCAGCAGGCCCACCCGTTCCCCGAAAACCGCCGCCGCCTCTCCCGAGAGGGTATACCGGACGCCTCCCCCTACCTTCTCCCGGAGCACGATCCCGTCGGCCTTCAGCCTTCGGAGGTGCCACGAAACCGATGAAGCGGTTATCCCAAGCCGTTCGGCAAGATCCCGCCGCGACGCCGCCGGGCTCTCCAGCAGGATGGCGAGGATCTCCCGCGTGTTCGGGTTTTTAAGGTGGATGAGCGCCTTCTCTTCGAGAGCCGAATACTTCTGCCGGTTCTCGAAGTACCCCGTCTGCCCCCCGACGACGGCGGTGGCGATCATTCCGAACTCCTGCAGCTTCCCGAGGTGGTACCGCAGCGTTCCCCGGTTTATCTCGAGGTCTTTGACGAGGGTGCCGAGGCGGATGCCCGGGTGGGCGCGGATGTGGTCGTAGATCGCCGTCCGGGTCTCGTGTTCGAGTGCGGCGCGCTTTGCAATCCGGCGGTAGCCGAAGAAGAGCCAGACGTTTAAGAGAAGCAGGATGTTGACGACGACCAGGAGTTCGGGCGCGGTTCCGATAAGCATACCGGATATCAGAACCTGGGGCGGGACCTGCCACCACTCGATGGGTGTCATATCCTGTGGCGGGCGGTCGGGCACGTAGTCGCCGGCCGGGCTGACCGTATAGCCCGCGGCCGCGCAGGTGGGGAGAACGGAGAGAAGGACGATCAGGAGTAGAGCAGCCGTCCGGTGTCGCATACTACAGCAATCGGAGTAAGGAACCTTGACCTTTGCGTTTTGCTGGCGCCCGGCTACAGGGGATCCGGGGCTCGTGAGTAGACGGCCGGCACAGAACCCGTATATAATCTCGCATCCCAGCTCTCACTATGATGGAGGAGCAATCGCCTGTAACGGATCGCCGCCGTATCATCGCCTTCTCGATCGGCACGTCGGACGGCGGCTACCTCATCGCCGGGAGCGTCGCCGCATGAGAGACCGATGGCTGGTGCTCGGCATCGCCATCGTGGTGGTCTTCGTCCTCTGGCGTGCCTCCTACGTCCCGCCCGGCTACGAGACGATACACTACGAGACCGTCCCCATCCTCCCGGTGGAGCGGTACAACCCCCCGTTCATCGAGATCTGGGAGGCGATGGAGGCCGAGATCCCGTTCGATAACCGGACGGCGAAGTCGTCGCTGCTTGTCATGGATTTCGATGCGAACGGTTCGTTTACCTACATCCAGTTCGGTTTCTTCGCCGACATGGAGGATGAGCCCTGGGTTCACTCCGCCTTCGTCCTCCAGAACGGGAGCACCTACCTCTCGTCCCAGCGGCTCGACTACCGCCCTCCCCACGCCCACCCGCTCGGGGCTCTCGCCGCCCTCGATGAGATTCCGTTTGATGAGATCTCCTACGGTAAGAAGGCAATGAGCCTGAAGGTCTTTTACCACGAGCAGAACCGGACCTACGACGACACCTACAGAAACATCTACGCAATCGAGAACGGCACCCTCCGCCCGCTGGAGTTCATCTCCTTTGCCACCACAGAGGTCTGGAACACCATCGAGATCTACCCGAGGGACCCGCCGGACGAAAACCGGACGCCGACCACCATCGACGAGGATCCCCGGGCGCTAGTCGTCTTTCCTCCGCGGGAGATCGCCCTGGCGGAGAGGGTTGTGTACGTGGAGACGGACGGCACAGAAAGAATATAAACCCCCCTCCCCCATCGCTCACTAATAGGTCTTCCTTTGCGCCGATCGATGTTTCAGGCCGGGTTCGGAAGAGATTAGGCGTCTCGGGAGGCCGGAGTTGATCCAATGAAGTATGTCCCCATTATTCTCCTTCTCTTCCTGCTTGTCCTCCCTGCGGCGGCGGCCGAAACCCCCCGCCCGGCCGAAAGCCCGGTGGAGACGCCCGTCGACCGGATCGAGATCGACGACGCGGTGAAGCGGGCATCGCCCTACTACTACATCATACTCGCCGGGACGGATGACGAGCGGGAGACCCTGCTCAGTTATATCGACCGCTCCCCACGTTCCGCCGAAGAGAAGGAGGCGATGAAGGAGGCCCTCCGCGAGATCTGGCGGAAGTATCCGGTGGTACACAAGACCGGGGATTCGGTGACCCGGATCGCGTTCGACCCGGCGGCGGGGGAGAACCCGGTCCTGACCGACGAGGAGAACGCCCGGCTTGCGGAGATCGCCGGGGCGATGGCGGAGGCGTTTGCCCCCACGCCCACGGGTACGCAGGCCACCTGGTACGACCTCTCCATCTGGCTGATCAAGACGAACGGACAGGGGAGCGAGGTCTGGAACCGGACCTACCCCGCCGAGGATAGTGCGGACGTCGCATCGGTGCTGCAGACGGACGACGGGGGATACCTGATCGCCGGAAACACCGGGTTCCGGGACGTCTTGCTGCTCAGGACGGATGCCGACGGTAATGAGGTCTGGAGGAAGACCTACGGCGTGCCGGACTGGGATACCGTGCGTGCCGTGGTCGCGACCGACGATGGAAACTACGTCGTCGCCGGGAGCACCGGCTGGACGCCGGAGAAGAATACGCGCAGCGCCTGGCTCTTCAAGGTCGCGCCGGACGGTGGGGAGGTCTGGAGCCGGACGTTCCCGGGGGACGGACTCTTCACGACGGTCGACCTGACTGCTGATGGCGGGTTCATCCTCGGCGGGAATAGGAATACCGGGACCGACAACGCATGGCTGCTCAAGGTCGATCGGGAGGGGTTCGAGGAGTGGAACCGGATCATCGGCGGCAACGGCTCCGGGATCGTGGACAGCGTCATATCGACCCCAATCGACGGAGGCTACCTCGTCGCGGTGAGGAACCCCTGGGAAGCGGATCGTTCCGGGACCGCCGCGCTGGTCCGGATGTTCAAGACCGATCCGTCGGGGGAGGTTCTCTGGACGAAGACGCTTGACGAGATGGACGGTGGCACCGGAGCGGTTCTTCTCGAAGTCCCCGGCGGCGGTGCCGTCGGCTACCTCGTCGCCGGCGGGGCGTTCCGCCCCGGAAGCGACCTCCCCGGCCCCTGCCTCGCCCTGATCGGCGGGACCGGGAATGTCGCCTGGACCGTGATGCCGGAGGTTTCCGGTGTCTTGGTCACGTCAGCCATCGCGCCGTCTCCGGGGCAGTATGCCTTTACCGGCACGGTCTACGCCGGAGGGCCGCACGACGGGTGGCTGGTGCTCGTGGACCATACGGGGAACGTCACCGCTGCGCACTCGTTCGGCGGAGATGCGACCGATGATATCTCGGCCCTTGCGGCGACGGACGATCGCGGCTACATACTCGCCGGTACCACCCGGTCGTTCGGGGAGGATGGGTGGACGGCGCCCGCCCGCGCCCCCGGGTTCGGGGTGCTCGCGGCGATGGTCGCCTACGGGATCGCGCTCCTGCGCCGCGGGGTGAGGCGGGGATGAAGACCGGCCCGCTCATCGGGCTGCTCCTTATCGTGGCGGGGGTGGCCTGCCGATGAAGTCCCTGGTGCTCGTGCTCCTCTTCCTCGCCTGCACCGCCGGGTGCCTCGGCACCGCCGCGGACCCGCCGCCGGCGGACGAGATTGCGGCCCGGTTCATCGCGGCAGAAGAGCAGACGGAGGACTTCACCGCCACTGTGGCGATAATGGCCGGTTCCGAGAACGTCACCGCGAGGCTGTTCCAGAAAGGCCCCGAAAATTACCGGCTCGAGTACCTCGAGCCCGCGGACCTCGCGGGGACCATCGTCGTCTCGAACGGCACCCGGAAGTGGCGCTACGACCCGGCAACGCAGACGGCGCTGACGGTCGCCGGGCCGTATATTATGGCCGCCTTCTCCGAACCGCCCTACCCCAGCTGGGCAGAGGAGGTCCGGGGATATACGGAGACGGTCGCGGAGTCGCTTGCGGAGCAGAACGCATCCTACCGGGGCAGCGAGACCATAGGCGGCCGGAATGCCTATATCCTTGAGGTCCCGGATGATGCGAAACTCTTTGAGGCGCCCACCCGCTACCGGGAGGCGGTGTACCGCCTCAGGCTCTGGATCGATGCCGAAACCTGGCTCCTCCTCGGCCTGGAGATGTACGGCAACAAGGGGAGCCTGATCCTCTCCGCCGAGTACACCGACCCCTCGGCGAACACCGGGCTCCCGGACGACCTCTTCGTCTTCGATCCGCCGGCCGGAACCGCGATCCGGCCGATGCCGACGGCCGCGATCACGCCGCTCTTCTTATCGAGCATCGACGAGGCCCGGCGCTGTGGTGTGGAGATGCCGTCCTACCTCCCGGAGGGGTACGCCTTCGCCGACGGGGTGTACCTCCCCGGCGGCTATACGGTGCTCCGGTTCACTGATGGCAGCAATGACTTGGAGGTAGCGAAGCGGCTGCACGACCCCTACCGGGAGGAAAAGGTGCTCCCCGGCACGCCCGAGCCGGTGCTCCTCTCCGGGGACCGGGAGGCCGAATACGTTCCCTCCGTCGGGAGGGACCAGCTCCGCTGGAGCGCCGGGGGCTACTCCTACCAGCTCACAGGCGGCATGCTCGGCAAGGATGAACTCGTACGGGTGGCGGAATCGGTGGCGGTGTAGAGGCTGCGGGCGGTTCGGCATCTGTTGGAGAATTATGTGGAAAGATGATCGTCTCTCATGCCGGCGACCTATGCTTGCATCGGGACGGACCCGACTGCCGGAATGCATGACTATCGAGCCCCGGTGCAGTCCGGGAGTTCGTCAGTCATTCCTTCTCCTGGTTCCTTGCCTCCACGATAGGCATCGTCGTCTTCGAGGCGATCCTCGATCGCTGGATCCCAGGCGACAACATGACGCAGATGCGGTCCCCGAGTTCGAGGGCGTCGCGGAGCGCGTAGGTGACGAGGACGCAGGGGATGCCGGTTGCCCGGATGGTTTCGCGGAGTTCGCAGCGCATCTCTGCCCGGGTGCGGACGTCGACTGCGGCGAGCGGTGCGGGACTGCCCGGCGATCTTGCCGACGTTCACGCCGACGTTGTAGCCGGCGGGGTGGAATCGGTCGTCGAGGAAGTCTTTTGCCTTCCGGACGAGAAGGGCGGCCTGCTCGGCGCATATCCACGATCCCCGGTTCCACTTCCCAACCATCGAAGTATTCGAGACTCCCGGAACGGTAAAACGACCTGCATCATCTCGGCAGATGCGACCTACGGTGCCCGAGAGATTGGTCCGTACAACTGAAATCCGGGAATTAGGAGTACCCTCCCGGTCAACCGGAGAATCCGGAAACACCCCGGGTGGGGAAGGCCAATCTGGTTTTATCCGAAGGTCTACAAGAAGCCCACAGCGGTTGAACGCTTCTCCAACCGGATAGAGGTGGTTAAGAAGATCGTTCCATGATAAGAGCAGTATGAGCGCTCATTCCCCGGACTGGTTCACCCGGCATGCGCCATCATGATTGGGTGGGTATCGGGATGGCCTCACCGAATTGATGGGGGCCTCTATGCGCCGTTTTGCCCGATGCCGTACCTGGAGATTGCAACGCATGGACAAAGTCCGCTCTACATCTCTTGCAGACATACATATTCATATCAAAGTCCAATTCCCCCAGGTGATACGTCAGGAAACACCCCTGATCATTACAGTGGTATAGACCGCAAGCCATCCCCAAGGCTTTGACAATCCCCTTTTCCAGACGTTGCAGTAACTGTTCTGTCCCTGTGCTTTCTTGCCTGAAACGATGGAGTGACAGAAGGGAGGCGTGGTTATCGCAATCAATGGCGTACAGGTATCTTGAAGGTGGAACCGAATCACAGAAGCCGATTTCCGTAATACCAATTTTGATAGAGCCGTCGATCCCGTGCATAATTCGGCGGAACTCATCCTTTCTATGCTTGGGTTGGGCTATGGGTGGATTGTCACGATACATTATCGAAAGCTTGAGGGGCTTTGAAAGTTCGTTCTGAAGAGATGAAAGGAACCCTTCCATAGATCTTCTGATTGCGACCGTTATAGATTTTTCACGGACATCGAAAAACACCAGGACAATCGAGAGAGTATTACTATCGGTTCCACCCCCATCTGCAGCAGCGTTCATGTAAGGCACCCGGGGGGTTAAACTGTCCTCTTTGTTGATTGTACGCATGTTTTTCAGACTCCGTATTTGAGCGTTCAACGTATGATCCTGATCTTGTGCGGTAATCATATTTAATATTACCGAATACTAAAAATAAATGATATTAATAGTTTCCGATATGGGTGCCCCCCTGAACTCGGGAATTGTAATGTTATATTTAAGTATTTCTCTGATGAATAAATACTAGTTTATATATGTTGTGCAATGTCGGGTGGGAGCCGGCATGCCGTTGCGGGTTTCGTACGTATCGCCGGCTACATTGAAACCATTGTCTTTGTGGACTACCCGGCGGGAAGGCAGCGGCGAAGGGGGCTGCACTGCAGCCGCCAATGAGTGTTGACGAGATGGATGCTGTCGGAGAACCGGCCGTGTGCCGGCTATCGAGTCGGGAAAAAAAGCGCTGGTGGATATTTTCAAGGGGGTAGACGAGTTCACCGCCGTCTGCCTTACTGTCATCCGATAAGGTGTTTCTTCTCCGCGAGTGACTGGACATAAAACAGAGCGAACTGTGACAGTCCGAAGCATACGAGAACAACGGCGATTATAAGACCTTGAATCAGGTTTTTGATAAGCATCGATAGACCGAAGGTGATCATCATGGCGACCGTAAGCAGTGCCAGAGCCAGTAGCGAAATCATCAGCAGGAGATCTTTTCCTTTCGGTTTCGGGGCGGGCTCCGCGGACTTTGGTTTTGGCCAAATGAGGATGTAAAGAAGATGAAGTCCTCCGAGAATGACGAAACCTCCTATAAAGAGAATCAGAAACTCAACAATCGTGTCAGGAACAATGATAGCAAATGCGCCGACCGCAACGAACACCATCCCTACAAGGAAGAAGATCCAGTTACGCTTGAACGCGAACGTCATCATAGTGCCGCTGACCAGCGCCTGAACACCAAGCAGCACTATCAGGGCGCCATGCATGGCGCTTGTAGCATACGGCAGTAACCCGAGGTTCACCGGAACCAGCAGGCAGCCGAGAACTAGCATATAGAGACCAAACTGCATTCCCATGATGGTGTAAAGGGATGCGCCCGGAGTGTTTGTGGAGATTTCGGACTCGGCGTGAAGTCGATGCATCTTCTGTAGCATAGAGGCGAGGTAGAACAGGGCAATGCCGAAGAGCAGAGCGACAACCGCCAGAATTTCTGTTGAAATGAGGAACGGCCGGTAAATCTGCGCTGCAATCAAGACTGCAATCAGAATCTCCAGGATGTAGACTGCTGCACCGCTGACGGTAAGGTGGGTAACTACTCCGTCATCGAGTGTTTTCCGGAACCGACGCACCTCATCTGCAGAAAACAGCTGCAAAAGCAGCAAAGTACTGCCGGCTCCGAAGATGATCATCACCAGAACCTTTGGAATGTCGCCAAGAGCTCCCGGAATAAAACAGGTGGCAAAACCAATTGCGGTGATGATGACCCCTGAAATGAGTCCCGGCCACGATCTCTTCACAGATCCGATCGGGGTTTTTCCTATCGTTTGCAGCTGCAGGCCGAACATAATCAGAAGGAGACCGTACACGCCATCCTCATAGTAGGGCAGTGCCCCTGCAACGACTGAAAAGAGCACGGTACTGAGGGCGAGCATTATCAGGCCAATGGCCAGGAGATGAGTCACTTCCAGGGAGATGCCCGTCTCTTCTAAAATTTTCATAGTTTACCTATCCGTTGTATTGTGTTGTGACGGTACCTTTTTAAACTATGAGTATTCTACGTCATCAGGACCGGGCGTGGGCAGATCGCGGTTGTCAGACATGTCCCCCTGCGTCGAAGAAACCGATCGAGCATCACAAAGAATTGCCCGAAGTCGTCCCGCGCCTGCTGGTTGTCCGGCTGCGGTACGTATGTCGTCAAAGCCGCGGATACTCCGGGGGTATCCGCTCGGACGGGATACAACCGGCAGGAGCACTGGAACGCCGACGGTCTTCTTCCGGGATATGCCGGATCACCTGCCGGGGGGTACGGTGCCGGGCAGGATCCTGCATGGGAGAGAACGATGAAGAGGGGGGGATGCGGGTTGGCCGGTGGTACTCTTTACATTAACCGATAACATATGGGAATGTTTATATTTTATGGTACCAGAAATATTCTGGTTCTTTGAAAAGCAGCGATTACTGCAATATCCTGGAGTTAATGCCCGGAAATTCCCCCTCTTCCTCCAAGAGTTGCAGTTTCGGTATGAGCATTGTAACCAGGATCTTGATGATCGTAGCCAGGTGTTAACTGGATATAGTTGCGTGGCGTATATTGAGTAATCACCAAAGTTCAAGTTGCCATGCCGCAGATTGAGACCGTCCCCAAAATCTGTTTTGTCTGCCATAAATCATCGAAACAGATAAACAGTGCACCCCCTACGCATCCCGTTACGGCAGGGACATCGGGAATAGTGGAGCTTGAGGGTCGTCCAAAGGAACTAACAACGGACATTCTTAAAAACCAACTTGAAGTATGTCCACATTGCGGATACATTGCGGAAGACATCGGGGAGAAAACAGTAATCACCAAAGACTTCATGCAGTCTCCTGATTTCTGCGATCTCCAGAATCCGGATAGCCCCCCGTTAGCTTCACGGTATATACGTGCTGCACGTATCCAGCTGGAGGAGAACAATCCGGAAAAAGCCCTAGACTATTATCTCTTGGCCGCATGGTCCGCTGACACCATGCGCCAGCGTGAGATAGCCGTCTCCTGCCGTAGAAAAGCCCTGTCCCTGATATTTGCAGGCAACAAAACACTCGCCGACATCCCTTCACACAAATGGGTCCCTGTCCTTGATACCATGCGGCGGTGTGGGGATTTCGACAGCGTAATCACGTACTGTACCAGTCTTCTGGCTATTGCAGGCCCAACACTAAAGCAGGGACTGGATTACGAACTCTTTTGCGCAAAACAACATGACAGCGAACCGCATACCAATCTTGATGCCGCAAACAGCAATCAATACCGGTCGGGAGCTCCGGAGGCCAACGAGGAGTTTGTCATCGGCGGGAGATCCTACTCCGGCGAAGACGACTGTTATGGCAAGGGATGGAACTGGGTTGCAGAAACACGCACCCTTGTCCTTTCCAACTATCATGGCTCGTCAATTGAAGCATCCGGAGACCTCACCATCCGGGTGGAACAGCTTGACAACCAGATCTCCAGCCCTCATGGCCCGGGAATTCACATTCACAACGGAAACCTGAAACTTACGGGTATTGCAGCGTTGTCCATAAAGGGAGACGACGGAGGGATTTTTGTCGAGTCCGGCTCCCTGCAAATTGCACAAACCATCCTCACCATCCGGACAAACGAGTACGGAATCTATGCATCAGGGGACATCTCCGTCACAGACGGCAGCGTACTCGACATCAGTTCTGAAACGACAGCAATCAGATCGGTATTCGGGGGCTTAACCACAACCGGCATGTGTTCCCTGACAATCTATGGAAATCGTGCAGGAATTGACCTTGCGGGAGATATGAATCTCTCCGTAGGGGGCCTGCAGATCGAGAGCCCTGAGGGATGCGGAATTCTGATTCACCACGGTTCTATATCTGTATCTTCTGCTGTTTTTGACGCCTCCTGCGGCGATACAGGTATTCGTCTGGAGGAGGGCAGTCTCACCGTTGACGTTTCGACATTTGATCTGAATGCAACATCCTGTGTGCAGGTAAACGGTTCGTGCAATATTCTCCGGTCGAATGGTACTCTGTCAGGAGAGGATTATGGGTGTTTTGTTTCCCGGAATATGGATCTTTCCGGGGACTACGAAATCTCCGGAAAAACTGCCATCGCGGTTGGAGGAAACCTGCAGATACAAAACGGAAATATCACTGCATCCGGGGAGACCGGAATATCTGTTGGAGGTGACCTGAACTATCTCGGGGGAGGTCTGATGCTTACAGGAGATACGGCAATGCAGATTGCAGGTAATGCAGAAATTTCCGGTGGCCGGATTATGGGGATTGGCAGGATCAACGGAATTGTGGTGAACGGCTCCTATACCATGTCCGGCGGGGATATATCTGTCTCCGGGGAGGCTGAAGACGGCATGCGGATTTCCGGGAAAAAGATGACCTCGACCTTTGGATCCATCACCGTATCCGGCCGTAAAAACGGACTGGTTGTGGCAGGATCTGCGGTAATTGAAAGTATTAATCTCTCGGCTTCCGGTAATGTCGGATTTTCTGTGGGTAAATCGCTGAAAATTGAACGTGGTCGTCTGAAAGTTACTGGTGTGGAGATCGGTCTTTCGGTGAAAGAGGGCAACCTGATCCTTGGTACCGTGGTAAATATGAATGCAAATGGTAATGTGGGGATTTATACGACAAAGGATATCGGCATCCATGGAGCGACCGTCATTGTTACCGGTAGGTTTGGCGGAATTGTATCCGAGAAAGGCAATCTGATTATTACCAACGGTAGAGTGGAGATTACAGCGGATGATTACGGGGTGCTCATCCCGTCAGGATCAGTAAAGATCCCTTGCGGGATTATCAGAATTACCAATTCACGGATGAGGGATTCGGAGGGCTGCGGTATTGTTGTTGAGAAGGGAGATCTCGAATTAGGGGGCGTTGTAACGATTGAAAGCGAGAATTACGGGATATCCGTGCCGTGTGGGGAAATATCCATGATGGCCGGTAAACTTGAGGCTTACGGTTTCCGGGCCGGCATTACGGGGAAATCACTGACTATCAAGGAGGCATCTCTTACTGTGTACGGGAAGACAGAAGGGGCGGTTGTTCTCACGGAGCGGGGACCCTGGAATGATGCAGGAATCGTTGTTCTGGCAGGAAAATCAGGAAAAACCGCGAAAGATGAGGTTTATTCCGGCCAGCGGTTCCTCCATGCCTATACGGAACGTGTCCCTGATGCATCGTGATGCGGTATGGGGGTCAGGTCAACCCCATTTCATAGGAATGCAGGAGTCATCCCCCGGGAGGGGGATCTGCTTGAGGAAGATGTTCGCTTCGGCCCAGCACCTTCAGCATCTCGGATGGTATGAGGGCGCATTGATTCGAGTAGATAGATGGAAGAAGAACCACGGCATCAGAAAACGGCGATCTGTCAGCAGAAATATTCATCCATTGCCTTGCCCTGTCTTAGGGCCATAAAAAAGCATTTGTTCTTTTTCTCATAACTGCTTACCAGTCCTTTGTTGTGTGGCAACGTCGAAAGTTGTGTTATGTGGTAACTTAATGCTGCCTCAACGGCCGCAATACAGTTCGATTGATTTCGCAATACACTGCGTTGCTTCTGCGTCTCTCCCAACCGATTTCAAACTCATTCCCTTGTTAAACCATGCATCTGCATGATAGGGATCGATCCTGATTGCCTGATCATAGTTTGCGATTGCCTGCTCATGCTGACCGAGGTAGTCGCAGCAATCTCCCATCAGGGCAAACGCCTCCGGGTGTTGCGGTTCCATGTCAACTGCCTTCCTCAGGCGTTCCACTGCAGCGGCGTGATCTCCTCGCATTGACTCTTCCTGTGCCTGTCGGATCAGGTGCTCTGCCCTGTTGAAGTTAAATGTCTGCATCTCCATTTTACCCTTCCTGTGGTCACAGGGCATATCACCAGTTGTCCTGTGCCAAAATAGGATTGAATCCGCCCTTTATTATGAATTTGCACACTAATTCCGCCATATTAGTCTGCAATGAATATATGCACCATGGTGTGCCATGCATATTTTTATATGCATGTTGCCGTGATCCCGCACACCTTAGATGCCGTCGCAGTCACGGGTATGGCAGGCTAGTGCATCGATTCTCAATCAGCAGTACAATCTGAGGGGTGCCGACTAGATTTCGCACTCTTCGGAAGGTTATAGTTCGGAGTATGCTCTGGCACGGCTTCCCATAGGGTATCGCCACGACTGCCCCCGCCCCTGAGGGGCGGGGAACGACTGTCCGAAGGACGGGAGTTTGAGCACCGTCAGGTGCAGAGGAGGAGGCCGGAGGCCGGGCGGGGTGGGGGTCACAGGTGGCTACCTCTATGGTAGAGACAGGGTAGGGGGCATGCGCCCCCTCCCCGTCGGCCCCTCCCCCCATGGCGATATTCCCTTGAAATCCGTGCATGGGACAAACCCTTAAGCAGCCATTCCGGATACTCCCAACAACCCCACTCTAGTGCATCGATTCCGAATTATCGGACTCTGCTTGATGCTCGTCCCCCCTCCGATAGGGTGGGTGCTGGATCTGGATTTTCCCCGGGTTCACCCCGGGCACTGGACCGTGGCGGCTGCGCACCTGACGGTGCTCGAACTCCGCCTGCCCCTTCGGGACACGCATCGTTTATCCTTGCGGGGGTGGGGATAGGAGAGGGAGTCTCCCCTCCCCGCACAAGGCAAGACTCTTCGTCCCCCTCAGCCCCCTTCACCCCCGCAAGATAAAAAAATTTACTATGCCAGCACCTAATTCCCTTGTATGAGCGTGCTCGATCAGGAGAGGATGGATCGAATCAAACAATACCTGAAATGGAACCCGCGGGGGATGACCATCTCGGATGTCTCTT